>Ga0210059_1003200_pt1 | contig 26086 bp, 16 predicted proteins | sample Ectturendosymbi2_FD_188042 | JGI IMG/M metagenome (GOLD analysis project Ga0210059, IMG submission 188042) | Ecteinascidia turbinata endosymbiont from Florida, USA - Sample 2 (SPAdes) (version 2) | ecosystem: Host-associated > Tunicates > Ascidians > Unclassified | place: Key West, Florida... | reverse complement strand
TAGTTTTTCCATAACAGCTACAGAGAGGGTTTAAGTTTTGAGGCTGTTTTCTGTTTCATTTATGAGAGTTTCGTATTTGGCTGGTCACGTTTGAATAATTGCTGTTTCAGTCTTATTCAACTTCCCTTTGGTAGAGATCTGATGAGACAACCTGATATTGGCAAAATTGTTTGAAATAAACGTAGTTTCACTTATGCGAACTGAATGACTATTACTTGTGTGCAAACAACAAAGGGTCCTTGTAAAGTAACACAACAGAAAATCTCTTTAACGAACGTCAACAAGCCATTTTGCAAAGTAACAAAAGTGACAGTTAGTGAAGTAAGCCTCATGATATTGTGTTGTGGGGAAAGTTGCATCATGAAGTACCAGAGACGAACGGATTTATGTTTTTCAAATTTTGAATCCGATCCAACAGTTTTATTTCAATTTCAATCCAAATCCGAATATTTGGATTGGATATTTGACACTTCAAAGACTTTATCACTATTGCAATAAGAATTTCAGTAAAAGCGAGTAAGATGTCAAACCAGACAGATTAACAGGCATACAACACAAGCGGCTCATTAGCACTAGGCTGCACACATTTAAATAATGATGAAACATGGTAAATGTTACGAGGTATACGTTCTACTGTACAGTACGCATAACAATCATGAGTCATTAAAAAGACTGGGTCAATAAGAGTCACATCAATTCCATAACTTTAATGCAAGGTGCTGACGCAATTTGGAAATAAATTTCCAGACCTTTTCCAGACATTTCCGGAATTTTTCCCAGGTTTAACATTTCCGTATGACCTACCCGCAGGGCTGCGGAGTCGAAGTCGTAAGGAGTCGGAGTCGGATTCCTCACAGCACTAGGAGTTGGAGTCGGATATTCTTGTCCGACTCCGGACGCCCAGTTGGATCATTTTTTATATCACATTCCTAAATTGCACAAAGAAATGGCAAAATTTATTTTGAATTTTTTGTTCAATCAGAGATTTCTGGCTTTGTACCACGATTTCCATTGATTTTAACAGCCAAATCTCATTCCCTTTATATTAAGGAGTCGGAGTCGGAAATTTTGGAAAGGTCGGGGTCGGAAGTTTTGGAAACTCGGAGTCGGGAGTTGGAGTCGGGTATTTTACCTCCGACTCCGCAACCCTGCTACCCAGGTCAAATACAGGCACTGCAATATTTAACACGTTATAAACAAAATTATATCAACCTTGAATAAACTATTAATCAAATGTATGTCAAAAGATCAAGTCTGCAAAATTAATTTCTTTTTCCACACCTAACAGACCAAAACATTTCTTCCAGACTTCTTCAGACTGGAAAATGACAATTTTTCCATACCTTTCAAGATTGCGTAGGAACCCTGTTGATGACACGGTGCATAAGAGAGCAGAGTTGTATCACGGGTCGTAGTCAAAGCTCATGATTTAATGAAACACGATGTACAATGCCGACTCATGTGAGAAAATAAACTGAACCAAACTTAACACATCAAATACAGCAATCTGTCGTCCTGAAACTGAACCGAAAGTTGCTAAGAAGTTGAAAACAAAATTGTCAAATCCAATCTAAATCAGGTGAAGTAGCAATTAGAAAATCGAATCCAAATCCATCGAAATACTAGAATGCTGCAGGATTTAAATCCAAGTCCATGTTCATCTCTGTGAAGTAATACCGAAACAAGAAATATGGTATCAATTTCACACAGATCGCCGTCGTAGTTTCTGAGATGCAGCCCACCGAATTGGACGCTGCAAAATGTCTGAAAAGGTTCAAAGGTGGAATGACTTTCGTGGAAGTTTTGGATGCTAATAGAATATTTGCCTGTTTTTAAATTTCTAAAAATAAGTTTATAGTAATTGGTAAACATGCAATCACTTTATATATTCCTTCGTGTTGAAAAAGAAACAAAAATTTACTTTTCCAGGATAAGGAAATCCTGCTCTAATTGCTCTAAAAAGCGGTTTGTGCTTTCGTAACGGGTTTCACTGTAAACATTATTTGTTAGAGTCGAATTTAGGTTATTTATTAACAACATGTTGTTTCTGTAACTAGGTTAAATACATTGAGTCAAAGATTAAGAGACATGGCCGAAAATATTCAGTTGCAGTCAAAAGAGGGCAAAAGGTAAGGCAAAAATGGCCTAAGCAGAAAAAGCGATAAGTGCGTTGGACAATTATTTTAACAGAAAAAGCTCTAGAAGAGCTACACCACAGTGAAAATGGCGATAACGTAAGCCTCCAGCCCGATGATGTTACGCCACATAGTCAAACATCCTCTCAGTAATTTGTGGACTCATTGGGTGACACGGTGTTGGTCGCAGAAGTCTGCTGAAGAGGTTAAACTCCTTAGCTTGGCATCGGCCCTTCGGGGCTCGTTCTTTCACACCACCGACTTCTATCATTATAACTTGATGCCCACCTCAAAAATTTCTTCACACGCCACTGAGTTGGACCTCGCAAATTTCGTGCTCGCAAATTTTTAAAATTTCGTGCTCGCAAGCCTCATCAGATGCACCGGCTGACGAGCTTCCTTTTTTGTCAGATTCAACATTTTCGAAATGATTTATCTCACGTCCCGGACATAAACTTTTACTTTGATTACCTGGCACATCATCAGGCTGTCTGCACGTTGTCGCCATCTTCACTGTGGTATGGCTATTCTAGATTTTTTTCTGCATTTTCTGAGGTAGTTCTGTTAAAATATTGTCCCAAACTCTAAAGCACCTATATTTTGTTCTGCTGCGGCAATTTTTGCTTCAACTTCAACCATCTCTCGACTGCAAATTAAATATATTCGGGCGATGTCTCTTGCTTTTCGACTCGTGGTATTTAGCTTAGTTACATAAACAACATATTCTAGAAGCAAAGCTGAGCCCAAATTCGACTGTTAAAACCAAAAAACAAAACACAATATAACACCTGCCTATCATTATCTACTTTACATTTAGATAATGGTTACAGTGAAACCCACTTAATAGAGCAACGGTTAAGAGGACAAACCGCTTGCGAGATCGGGTTTTCAATATAACCGAAAAGATAAGAAATGTCGTTCTCTTCTGACACGAAGGAAATATATAATTTTAGATTTCCCAATAACTACAAATCTACTTTTTAGAATTTTTTCAAAACAGGTAAGTACTGTGTTAGCCTGAAAAGCTTCCATGAAGGTAATCCCACCTATGCACCTTTTTTTGCAACTTCTAATTTGTTAGGCCTATATCTCAGAAACTACGACGCCAATCTGTGTGAGACTGATGTCATAATCTTTGTTTCGGTGGAACTTCATGACGCAACATTGTCCACAAGAACATCATGAGGCTCATCACTTCCCGCATACGTAACTATCACTCTTGTTGCTTTACAAGTGGCTTTCCTGTTAATATGCGTTAACGAAATTTTCTCTTACAAGGCAAAGAACCGTAATTTTTCGCACACCTGTCATTCAATTCTCATAAATAAAACTAGGCTTATTTCAGAGGTTGTCGCCATTCTCAGGTTGCCTCAGATCTGTACGAGAGGGAAATTGGATAAGACCGATTTAAGCATCACACGTTTGCAATTACGAACTAAGATTAACCTTCAGAAGACGAGCAGCAGTGACTGTTGAAACAACAATAACTATCGAACCGTATTTTGCAGTAAGTATTGAAACTTGATCTGCCAAATACAAAAACGCTTATAACCACAACAGAAAACGGCTTCAAAAGTTAGGCCCTCTCCGCGCTAATTTGCTGCTATTGAAAAAGCTAGGCAACACAACCAAAAAACAACAAGCAGTTTCGACTGAAAGAACAAGTTTTCGTAATCTATTAGGCGTAGCGCGGCCCCCTTTGGCGAGGGGCCCGATGGGAAGCAATCGGCTGAAGGCCGGCCCTGTCCGTCAGTACATCTTTTAAAATATTGCGTTTAAAATGTTTGGAAAGCAGTAGCATTTTTGCTAATTTTCTTGGTCTTATATAAAACTTCAACATTAAATATACCAATCCTTTTATATTCAGAAATTTTGAAAATCATACGCTGCGCGCATGTACTTACAGTATCTTTTAATGTTGTTTCGAAAGTCAGAACAATTTAACTGCAAAACGACTCTTTAACAAAATGAATGTTCAAAACTAATTGTCTGAATTTTGAACAGATATGATCTACTGCGTCAACATCGCGTACGCATGTTTTAGTCATTAGATGGAAACTTCAGCGAATTATGACGTTCTCAGTCGTATTGTTGAAGTCTTTGCTCTTTTGATGATTCAGCTGATGCATCAGTTTTTGTTCACAAAATATCATATCACCTGGGTCAAATCAAATTGAAAATGCCTTATCAACCTTGTTCGTCATGCCCTGTGACGTGCATTTTCTTATCGGTATGAAGTTTATTTTCTTGTGTGGTGCAGATAAAGAATGGAATCCCCTTCACAAAGCTAAAAGTGCAACATCGGATGCGACCTTGCATGGCTGACTTACTTCGATTAAGTATTTACAAGGATTTGGAAGATCACGCAAGCGTTCAGAATTACGAAAACATGGTTGGCGTGGAGAAAAACATGTACTTCATTAACCACACAGAACCGGAAGATGAAGATTTGGATGGGAAGAGCAAAGTAAGTGCGGCGATTCTCTTGTCTTGAAGATTATCTTCGAGCTCAACGAAGGAAATAGGAGTGAAAGGAAAAAATTAGTTATCACAACCTGACATTTCACGTGTAGATGCAGTATCCGCTATCACAACCAAGAGTGCCAAAACCATTGAGAACAAACAAGATCAGATACCACAATGTGTTGATACTTATGATCATTCTATAAACCTGTCTGGTACAAAATTTGATTTGTAAGGTGGTCCGACGCACCTGCTTCGCTATACTTTTTGTTTATTTTGAAACTTTTTTGAATGAATTTTATAGCATGCAAATGGATTTACATGAATTCTGTCACATTTTCCTCAGGAAGAGATCTAATCGTTTTGTGCAAAACCTTATTTTTGTGTAGCAAGCATCCTTATTAACTATTCAAAACCTGAATGAATGGAAGCCGTGGGTTACCAAAAACCAAGCAACCAATACAAAACTGATTAAGTGATGCAGATTGCAGAAAGAAATGGCGATGCAGTATGCTTGTGCCCAACAAACCCACTCTCTTCTAACTGTACAACTGATTATGGCGTACATTTCGCTCTGAATAAAAGCACTGTTTTCTTTAATTTTGTCTGAGGTCATGCTAGTAATATTGCTAAAGCTGAAAGACCCACACTGTCACTTGCATGCTACACTTTGGAGCTTCGACACCTGCTCCACTCTGGACTCACCGGTCCCCCTGATGAGACGCAGCGGCGGCTTCAATCGAGATATGCATTTGTGCCGCAGGAACTGCTTGATTCTACAGATAGCAAGGCTGGGCACTGGGTTAACGTAATGTGGATCAATCAGCCCTTGGTCTAGTGGTAAGTGCGTCCGCCTCAGTACTGGTAGGTCGAGAGTTCGATTCTAGGCCGGGTCTTACCATTTTGGTATTGTAGCCTTCTTAACAGGCGTATTGGTAAGCAGAAGAGCTGCACGGAACACATCCAGAGCACGAAATAAACAGACTCAAATGAAAGAAGACATCGCAAAAACTCAGTAGTGGCGCTACAAGACCATTGTAGTTATACTTATAATGCGCCATCAACAAACCACCATCCGAAAATGAAGGAGGTTTGGGAAATCCACTCTAGACTCCGTGAATCCAGACTCCAACCCTGCTGGAATGCCTCCCCCCAAGCCCAGCTTGGGTAAGGATCAATCTCCTTCGCACTGATGTTGACCTATTTCTTGCTTTAACATGCAAACTTGGGTTCTGGCTGGGGTGACCCGAAGACTGTCTTCTTGATGGGACATATGTTGCAGCGGTTTTAGATGGTGACAAACAAAACTGGTTGGTCAGTGCATGATCCGAAGTGGCTGTGTGGTATGAGAAACACGACAAAATTGACTTTCGCTTTGAGCGGAAATGGTAAAGTTAATTTTTTCTTTTTGCTAATACTCCTGCATGGATCGGAAAGCACTACCTTTTTGCTCTAAAACACTCAAAAAGTCTTAGTTTTGTGATTGAAGCTTGAAACAAAAAAAATTATTGATGTACATGTTTCAAAGTCTAACGGGAAGAAGACGCTTGCATAATGTTTACAAGATTATGAAATCGCGGTGTCTTTTTTCAAACACAAGTGTATGTCATGTTCAACATCCATCCTGTTTCGACACTTTGTTTCCAGTAAACTCATTGCACTAAATCCTGATTCACAAAGCCAAGTGGGAGCAAATGCAATTAGATGTTGATTGACATACTTTGATAAGGTCGGATAACTTGAATTCATAGAAGCCAAATGTTTATATTTCAAATGTTTTGTTTTTTTTCTTCCAACGTTTCAAATTTTTTAAGAACAGGTTCTCTCACTCCAGGACTCACTAACAACAGGTTCCCTCATTATCACAGTCTCCAGAGGCAAACCATGCTGGTTGGCCCGATATAAGCGCAAAGGTTGATCTCTGTGTTGCCAACTGGTACAGTCTAGCAAGGAAATTATTGATTTCAGTTATTTTCTCAAATTTTAGTCTTTTTTCACAATTAGAAGTTAGCAACAGGTCAATGAGAGGTTTGCTAAAATCAATTACAAGTAAAAGATGTTCATGAGGGAAAATTGAGAACCCTTGGCTTAAGCCAACAACTCTGGAAAAGAATTCCACGAACAGGTTCTTGCGAACCGGTCGAATCCCATCACTGGATTTGCTACTTCCACAGTTATATCTACAAAGTCTATTTCAACGCGGAGATGTTGTTCAGGCAGATTCGTGATTGCAAATGGATCGATTATTATCTAATCAGTACGTTTGTGGACGTCGGAATGTCACCATTATAGTGATCAAAATTTTTAATCAGCTACTCAGTAAGTGCAGTTATGGTTTCGTTGACATCTAATTTTTGTCGACAATATACTTTTTAAGGAAGTAAACACGTCTTATCTAGATTCACGTAATTTTTCCACAAATTGAGTTTTTTGATGGTAAGCGATGATTTCTGCAGTGAGTGCGGTCAATCACTGTAAAACCAGGACCTCGCATACATCAATCCAGCCCGTTCAGAGAGTCAAATACATCAGCTAGGTAAACAACATTTGCAATAACAATTCCTGACAAAAATTTCCAGCTAAGGACACATGTTTGTGTTTGTTTGCGAAGACAACAATCTTTTTCTCGTTGCTCATAATCAAGTTTCAGGCCACGACCGCGTGGCTGAGTTATCAGCATCCATCTCCTCACACAAAAAAGTAAACAACCTCTGGTAAGCGGCTTGCTTTGATAAAGATTACATATTTGTAATAGAATTCAGTGCGTTATGTTCCTCCTCTGATAAGATTTTTATTTCTAGCGCTTCTGTGTGGAGAAAACTATGCGTCCACTTTGCCTTGGGCACCTTGTGCCTGTCTTGGACTAGTTTTACTATTCATGCTTTTATGGCAGTAGACCTACATGCTGCTCCACTATGGGTGCAAATCCCAGCATAGTTCCCTAGGAATTGAATATTTGCTGAAGAAGTGGTTACTGGCATTGAAAAATACCTTCACCTTTAGTATGCATCTACTGTAAACAATTTGTAAATCACTCTCAGGTCTAAGCAACAAAATCATTCCAGCGCCGTTTCAACTATTTAAAAAAATTCAAGCTCAAGCCTAAGGCAAACGAACCTGCACAAAAACAGTTCTTCGGACAACTGGCGTAGGATGGGGCATGGTCTTATTCTAACTTTATTATATTGTCTGTTAACGTAGGTGTGCAGCCAGCATCTACAGACAGTATCAGTTTGACTGACAAGTGGTCTTGCGGCTTCATAACTAGTCCATACTGTTACTGCTGTATGAAGACGTTGCTTACAAAATACACACCCATGAAAGCGAGAAGAGTATATAGTATGATCTACGCCCTGGGTGCGTTGTCTGCTGATTCTTCGAAGTATCAGAATGCTAAAGACTAACTTGGCAGCAGTTCAAAAACCTTACAAAGACAAGCTAATCCATTGCTTTAACAAGTTATACGTAGTGTGCAATGCACAAACCAGAGCACCAGAAACATCAATAGCTTATCCATTGATGTAATATACCAAAACTGAGTGATGCCATATCTGTCAGAACGTGCCCGAGTTGTGTTATGTTGACTTCAGGGACTACGTTACATCGCATGCGTGTAAATTGTGCTACGTGTGATGAAATGGAAGGTTTACACTCGGAGCTTTATCCATGTTTGAGAAAAACAAGTGACAACAAAAAATAATAATGGAATCCCAGTGGGGCAACAAGAGGTTTGAGCCAGGAAGGAAAACTTAGATGAAGGGGGCCCACTAGCCACCTTAGCGGGCCTTGTAGTCTACGCACTTTTTCTGAGAATCTTGCTTTAGTCTTTTGCGTCTCTTCACCTGTAAACTTTTGCTTGCAATTTGCTGGACTGAAGATGCGTCATTGACGCAAAATCAATTTCCTAGCAAAACAATTTGCATTCAGATTCGGATGTGTCACCCTTGTGGTGTCTTGTTACTAAAGTGATAGTGAATTCGGATGTGGATGTCTATACTAAAACCTGAAATCACCGGAAAACACACCACAAACGTACAAAAACGACAATCTACTGAAAACCAAAAGAATAGTAAATACCGAAATGTAAGTTAAGTGGGGGCCCGGTTTTCACATTTAGCTTGACAGTGGGTGGGCGGTTCCCACCCGGTTTCAGTTACGCCACTGATGGAGCCCCATTTGGTGTAGCGAACCATAGTTCGGGAAACATTGTGTTAGGGGCTGGTATCCCGTTTTTGATGACATGAGCTCAGATATCAAGAAGTGTAAATCAAGGAAAAACTTACAAGTTTTTAAGAATTGTAGCATCAGGCAACCTGTAATGTAACAGTTGAATCATATCAACTTTAGCTTCATGGTTTTAGCTTGTGCAGTGTATCACAATGCATTTTCTGCACTAAAACAGCATGATGTGCCACTGGGTGTAATATGCATTTTTATTGGATTCCCTACCAGGCTGCCAACGTGCCTTAACTTCGGCTCTTTTTTATTGATTTGCATTCTTGCAAATCAGTTGTGATAGACATCAACTTCATCTTTTGTACCAGCACATCCGCCTGGATACTGTAAGCTAAAGCAACTAAATCTACTGGTATTCGACAGCATGGAGGTCAGTTATCCACTTGAAGTTACTCTTAATATAGGATTAGAAACTGCAGTATCTGCAATAACCAAAGAGGTTTTGAACTGAAAAAAAACAAGTAAAACGGGTACTCAATTTAAGAGGAAAATATCGGCGGGTGTAGAACAAAAGCTGTTATCCAAATTGAACAATAGTCATTGCACCTTCTTGACAAAGGATTTGGCGGAATTTTTATTGCTGTCGTTTTCATTTTCTGCTATACTTTCAATATTAAGAGTAGAGTAAAATCATATAATTTAATAACTATGTATGTGTGCCAAACAATTTCCTTCTTGTCAAGTTCAAATTACCTGATAAGCTATGCTGTAAAAATTTATTAAGTACGTCTGGCAAAGTTTAAAAAATGCTTAATCTTTTTCAGGCAAACCAACACGAAGCTGACCTCATGCTACGTTTCTGCGACTATCTACTGCAGCAAGATTACCACGCTCATCAAATAACAATTCTGGCTGCGTACTCGGGTATGGTGTTTGGCAGTTGTAGGCTATTCCTGTTTGACAGCACTAGAACAAATAATAACATAACGTGCCTAAGGTATGTATTCAATTATTTCAAGAAATGGGGTTTGTGTAAAAATACAAACAAACTCAAAACTTTGACACCACCAAAACATTAAAGCTATGAAACTTACTTGCGTAGGTCAATTGATTGCAATGAGGAAGGCTATGAAAAACAAGTTGTGCCATCGGGTGAAAGTGACAGTAGTGGATAATTACCAAGGAGAGGAGAACGACATCATTCTTTTGTCCTTGGTTCGCAGCAATAAAGAAGTATGTTCGCGTTTGGAACTTGATAACTTGCTTATAATAGCAGCTTTGTAGTCTTAACTTGTTTTGTTTCAGGGCAGCATAGGATTTTTGAGAATAGAAAACAGAGTGTGTGTGGCACTTTCAAGAGCTAAGAAAGGGTTCTACTGCATCGGAAACTTTGAGGTGAGAAATTGGAAACCGAACTAGGTGTTTGTATATTAGGTTGAAAGATACAAGCGAATCAAGTTTTTTGATTTAAGTGTTTTGCTTGTTTTATTGCCATTATATCTATAGAATCAAAATTACCGGTCCCTTTCTTCTCCATTAAAAAAATGCAATGTTTGCCATGATTGTCAAAAGTTCCGTTTCTGCTCCAAAATAAAGCTATAAAACTAATACGACCAACTAAGCAGATATCTCTGAAAGAATCCTTCCAGCACTTAAACATATTATGTCTTCCCAAATTTTATACCTTATCAGTAGGCAAATTTGTGCTCTCTTATTACAAGAAATTGCTTCCCAACCATTTTGATGAATATTTTATTCCAATCAGCTCAATTCATTCTTACCCCACAAGACTACCTACTTCTGGCAACATGTTTTTTCCTAGAGTTAACTCTTCTTCAGAAAAAATTACCCTTACATTTGTTGGCCCAAAAGTGTGGTCTCCAACACCAGACTGTATTAAGTCTTCTACCACTTTCACCTTTAAATGAAAACTTAAGAAACCTCTCCTCCATGCAAAAGATGCATAATTACATACTTTAGCAACATTTCACTTATCAAGAACTAAACGCTGAGAGTTTCGGAAATTTGATTAATATAATACTATCTGTTTTTTATGTACCGTTTGTTTCTCATTCGTTCCTGTGCACATCCCATTTTTTCAACATGAAAATATAATCCATAACCTTTTGTTTTGTTTTGTCTTGCTTTTAAACTTCATCGAGTTTTTACTTTTTTATATTTTGTTTAAATATTTTTTGACCACATCAAATTTTCTCAATTAAATTTGACCCACTACTTTCTGTGCATAGGCATGCTCTCTTCGTCTGTAAATTGATTTCACCGTGTTCTATGTTTGTTTGTTTGTATTGTATTTGAATTCCAATTATTATTTTTTTAACATAAAAACTGACAAACGGAGCTGGTTGACTAGATGACCGCCATGGCCCTTCATCAACCAATGTGACACAGTGACACTCGTATTTACATTAATCAGTTATTGTGCCATTGCGTTTTCATTTATTCTGAATTCCACTGACCATTGCTTTCCTTATTGCGCGATGGCTCTCAGTATCGTTTCTGTTATAGCTCAGTCATACGAAACGACAATAAACTTGAAACTTGAGCTTGACATGCGTTGTACGGAGTCAGCATAGAGCGTTTCGTTTCTACTTACTCCGCAACCTGTGACATGTAATTGTAACATGTAACCAACGTCTTACAGATTAACACCGCATTTTATCGAAGAACAAAGTTTTCAATCGTTAAACCGTTCTCGATTAGTGCTAAGATGAATAATGTTTGAAATTGCCTTGATTGCTTCAAAAATAATTTTATGTAAAAAATTATGTAATAAAATTTTTCTTGAAGAAATCAAGCTTGCATACATACTTTTGCACAGAAATGTTAGCGATATATTTCTCTGATTAGTGCATGCAAATTTCTAATTTCGTAGAAAGGAAGCACAGAGGATGTCTTTGCGTCCTTTAAAACTATATTTCTACAAAAATGAAGGCAGACAAAGAACAGACAATCTCTGTTTGATGTTACATGAAACGTATTGAGAATGAAGGGCTCGGTTGGTATCTGTCAAAAGAAAAGTCTTGAGTAGGGCCATTTAAAGTCATGAAGGTCATACTTTTTCTGCGTACCAGGAAGATATAAAACGAATTTCAAAACAAAAATTGCAACCCTGCGAAGTCTACAACAAAAGTGTGAAGTCATAAAAAGTCGTCTTTACCATGTTAGGTTATAAAATAAGAAAACCATTAAAACAATCTCAATATATGAGCTGAAACTACTACATGGCTAGGTCTAAGTTGCATCTTGCAAACTGAACCCACTTGGGCACCCTGCGAATGTTGGCAAACACATAGGAGAAAGAAGATTTTTGGATGAAATGTAATGCACTGACTAAAATGTGCATATTCTTGCTGCCCCAAAGAAATAAATCAATGCCCATGCATGTTTTCAATTCATTTCAAACAAAACTACTGTAGTTGCTTTGCTCATGCTTCGAGCTGTTTACTTAGTAGGGCATCAACAAACCATGAGACTGCCATCTCTCACGCCTATTTTCGGCTGTAATGCTTCTTTGTACAGTAGTTGTATGTTCTAGCTCAGTCATTTTTCTGATCATGCAAAGTCATATTTTCTGAAAAATAAAGTCAAATTATCACGTTTTTATGTCATAAATATGGCGCTAGTAATGAGTCTTCGAGCTTAAGGTCTTAGCCAGGCCGATGTCGCTGTTTTCCTCGAGTTCAGAAAAGAGTTGATGCAGTAGTTCAGTAAATGTTTTAGCATCTTAAGTATTTCACCATTGACTTCTTGACCAGGAAAACCTTTGCTATAGCAAAGATTTTAATCACGGGGATTGACGATGCCACAAGTGCAATTATGCAGATAATGGTGTTTTCGTACCTTAATGAATCCTAAGTCCATGAATTGATTGCTCCAAAAACGCACTAGACAAAGTAAACAATTAGTATAATGAATGTTGATACCTGCCGTTAAAACAAGAATCTTCCATCTATGCTACCACAGTATCTCTGAAAACCAGAACTTTAGGCATTGAGCGATCTCTGGCGTCAAGATATAGGACGTGGAAAACTTATGTCGTACGCATGAGATCAGCGGAGTTCCAGACTCATTGCCGTCTGTTGTCAATAAGTAACAGAAATCATTTTTCTGCGTTTCAGCTGCTGCAAGAACAAAGTGATCTCTGGAGAAACCTTATAACAAAAATGAAACAAGAAGGGCTTTATGGTTCCAGCTTACCACTGATGTGCAACAACCACCCTGAGCATAAAGTGAACGTTACAAAAACAGAAGACTTTGAAAAACTTCCTGAAGGTATAGGATGAGAGCAGATCACATACTCGCGGTGTTGTATTTCCTCTTCAATCTTTTTTCCCTAAAATGAATGTTTTTAATGATTATCAGCAGCAAAATAATATAAGTTTGCTTTCGTATGATTTTCTTAACTGCCGTTTGGGGCAAATTATTACAGTACGGCTAATTTAAATCAGAAACTAACTGGAGCCCCACAACGTTTTGACTAGCTGACATTATTCAAATTGTTTCAGTTAGGCTCCAATTAGAAACGGGGCTGCAAGATACAAGCTCAAATGTTCGCTATTTAATCAAATTTAGGTCCAATGAAACGTTTCATTCGAACTGTGATTCAAAGTTTCACAACCTTCGTTGTTACCTTTTCAATGACACATTTGATTCGAGTTGTTCAGTTTGAAGCATAAAGCGTACATACGTTTTTAGGCGGTTGCGGCAAACCATGTGAATATAGGCTACCGTGCGGACATGTATGCATGCGATCATGTCATTCTGAAGACCCGGAACACAAGCGCTACAAATGCATGAAGCCATGCCTGCGAAGATGCACAACTTTTACTGAAGATTCTTCTCCACAACATGCGTTTGATAAGCTACAAGGTATCAATTCTGCGGCAAGCCCCGAATATTCCTCTGATGAAAATTTTCAAATCATTTCAAGCAAAATTTTAGAAGAAGCAGGCCAAGACCCTGGAAACTCACATGCAGAGTCAGCTTGCCCTGAAAAGCGCCGTAAGATATCGCACGACGTTCTGGAACCGGAAGTAGGTGATGATCAATCGGGAACGGTAGCGAATGAAGATACAGATCGAACCCATGAATGTGGCATTGGTGATGTTCTGAGCGCTTCCTCGCCCAACGCTACCGACAGGATCACGGAAGGGTTTTCAGACGACACTGAAAAAGATTCAAAACCCTCATCGCACTTGAACCAGAAGGATGTCGAGGGTCCACAGCCCGGCATTCAACAGAGCATTGAACTGGAAACTGAAGATTGCAGTAATGATGCACCTCGTGAAAGTGTTGATCAGTTGGGCAGAAATAAACACTCAGGTCACCCGTGTTCGAAACTGTGTTACGAAGATTGTGGGAAATGTACCGTTGAAGTCCAAAAAGTAAGTGCAACAACAGGCCCAACTGATGTAGTATGAGTAGTCACTGATCTTTTAATTGACAACTCTTTCATAAAGTTTGGCAACAAAAACTAGTGAAATCTCGTTTCATTTGATTTTTCTGGTGATGTTTCAAAGCTTGCCAATGAAATGTGCAATAATCAATGTTTGTCATTTCAAACTACCATTGACCTGTTGATAATCATTAACTTCAAGTTCATATTTCTTCCACCAGGTCATTCCAAAATGTGGTCATTTGCAAAGTGTTCGGTGTTACATGAATCCAGAAGATTATAAATGCAGGATGACGTGCATCAAGCTTCTCCCTTGCAAGCACGCTTGTAAAAGAAATTGTGGCCAATCGTGCACAGCTGCATGCATCGAATTAGTCACAGGTACCACGTTGTGCTCTGATGTAAACTTATGCTTCATTGAAGAATAGCCCGCAATGCCAAGCGTTGAAGCTCAGTAATGCATGCGAGGGGTCTTAACACTGTTAACAATAGCAAACAAAATGGTTTTATGTGGATTCTTAACAAATAATGTAGATTCAGTGAAAATATTTTGCGTAAGTTTTTATCTGAGAAGAGTAGTTTTAAATAACAAGGGCTTTATAGTGCTCTCTGTCGTTTGAACTAATGTTTATTCTAACATTCGTCGGACTGCGTGGTCACAATATTACCTTTGCGTTTGAAATTGTGGGAGCCTTTTTGGCGAATTTGTAGACACCTCAAGTTTCATGACATCTCTGCAGTTTAAGTATGATTATATGAAAAACAAATTCAGAAAAAATATTCAGACGTTCAAAGAGATGTAAGTCGACCTTTTTACATCCATCAGAGGCAGCATAGGCAAATTTCACTTCAATTCTGCGTGTGGGAATAACGCAGAAAATGCAAGATAAAAATTTAGAATGCCAAACCCTTTAAGACCAAATTTTGGAAAAATAACAAAATTAGATTTTTAACGAAAAGTTTGTTTTTTTGCCATAACTTTTGAACCACAAAGATAGATGGCCAATCAGGAGCTCTAAGGACTCGGACTATCGCCTATTTTTTAGTAAAACTTGAGTCAAAAAATTGGCTCTTGGAGTTTGCGCCCAGGGTAAACCGACCTCAATTATAACGTCACCAACAAAGAACCCAAAATCCAAAACTTCCATTTTTTAAATCCGAACTAGAAGACTTTCCGCATCTTCCCAGAGTTTGAACAGCTCTCTAGCTCGATCGGCTAGCGAGTTATGTTGGTGCAAAGTGACGCAAAAAAGTGGCGCACGCGGGTCTTCACAGTGTTTTAAAAGCTTTAGGATTTCTGTAAGCTTTCGAAAAATCAGCCGACTGGGCTCTGCTTTCATCTTTTTGCGATGATTCAAACCTGCACAGATCTGCACTCAAGTAACTATTCTCCACCTATGAGATAAGCAAGAAATCTTTCGGCAAATTTTAAAAAATGTTATCTCATCTCCAAAGGGATGAGGGAGTTTTTAAGGGAGGAAAGCGTTCGCCTTGAAAAATGGTTCACTCCCCGTGTTTTAAGAACAGTCTTAACCTGAGTGTTTCGTGCAAATTAGATTTAAAATTTCACAGAATCTTGCTGAAGGTTTTCCTTGAAAGTTAATGAACATCAAAGAAATGTTTGTACAGTTTTCAGCCAGTTCTAAATTTGTAAATATATTACTGGTGGTGCTTTTTTTACTGGATCTTTATTACAAAATAGCTATGTCCGGAATTATTGGCTCAACAACATTTACTTCTCAGCAGTGGCGGCTCGTGACTGTGATTCGTGGGGGTGTTGCAACTCCACCCAACGAAGATCTTTATAAGGACTTGAAAGCACCAGGTTTTTCACAGCGGTGCGGAATATTATGACGTGGTACATCTCTCTTTCTACAGAGCAGTTGTGAGATTTCCCTATATTGTTATATTGCATGGAAATGCCATGGGGTGAATTAGCTGCTGTGGCACTGGTACTTTTAAAGTTCTGAGCGCACATTAGCCCGACGCAAGTAACAGCTCGTTGTTTGCTGATCCACTGAAGTCTGCCCTTATCTCACACGCATAACATTCCCTTCACGGTCATGCAATGAAAAAGAAGGATTGTTTTGCACCACGGTGGTGGTCTTAAAAACATCACATTTTACCAACTGTAATTGTCCCAGTCGCACTGAATGAATATATCGAGAACAGAAACACTTGTAGGTGATCATATCGCACATCCTTACTACAGAAATGAGTGCCTTATTACCAGGGATGTAGTGCTAAGAAAAAATGTGTTGGAACCCACCCAAAAAATAGCCATTTCCAATCAGCTTCAACCTTATTTTGAAGCAAAAGGTGAAAAAGGTGTGGGAACGTTCCCACGCGTTCCCGCCCCACTACACCCTTGCTTATCACTTAAGACAAGAAATTGTTATTCCTGGAAATACTTAAAACAAATGTTTGACGTCATTCACTAATGGAACAATGTTGCGATCGATTGCCATTTCTGCGAAATGATTTTCAAAGATTAAGTGCAAGTAGTCATAGTTTAAGACTTACTGAAACAGTGGGTGTTACTACATGCTTTGCAATTAAATCGTGGGACAAACATAAGTTTGATGTTAAGGGTATTTTGCAGACTTGACATTTGTACTCAAGCACGAATTTGAGCTTGACTTTCAAAACCAGTTTCAATTCTGACGCAATTCAAAACTCTAGACCTACTCCAAAATGATTTTCTGCGGTGTTCCTGACCTGAGGCTGACAAAGCGTCAATCAAGCATGTGTTCAAGGCGCATTCTGGAAGACTACCCATACACTCTCTACCAATCCACCCAAAAATCCAAAATAACTTCCCATGGCAAATCCAGACCAACACCGCATGCAACATCACCTCAGGGAAAATTTTCAACGTCTTCTAGTATTAAAACCAGTATGCACGGTAGAAATCGCAACCTACAAATGAGGTACAAACAAGGGCGGATCCAGGGGGGCAATTGGGGCGATCGCCCCACTGAAACCTACGAAAGTAACGTTTTTCACCATGATTTTGTACAATTCGGAAAACAGCATTGGCGATGTGAGGTCATTTTGCCTTCCATCGTTTTGTCATAGCAGTGTTGTGAAGTATACTTCGTGTCTCTTACAGTAGTGAACGCGTAATGAGACTTGACTGCCAAATAATATTGCTATCGCCCCCCAAAACTTACTGGCTCGATTCGCCCGAGGTTACAAAGTGATTATAGTCTATATAGTCTACTGCTGACGGAAAAAAATCCGCAAACAGCAGAGTCGAGCGGAGTCTCATTTTTCAGACTTCGACTCCGCTCCTGCTTCTAGCTTAAAGATTCCTGCTCCGACTCCGAAAAATTTTGAAACATCAACTACGACTCCTGTTAACACTCCGAAAACTTCCAAGTAACTCATATCAAAAAGATGTTGTCTATTTTGCCTCGTAAAGCAGAATATATTCCGTGGTTATTTTGCCATTCATCAAACACAATTGATTAGTTAAAGTGGTCACGTGAGAAGCTTTTTTTCGGTCACTTTTCGGTCGTAGACCGAAACGTTTTTCAAATGAACGAAAAAAATTAATTCATTTCGGTCAGAATCTTTCAACATATAGATTAAAAAACACTTTTATGGCAAGTTTTAATACAACTGTAATACACATGACCGAAATGTTTCAGTTACCAAAATGTCTCAGCTAATGACCGAAATGTTTCAGCGAAAAAAAAAACAGGATGACAAGTATAATGCAGAAAGGCACAACATGGTGAGGTTTAGGGTTATGATTGAGCCTATATTTTATGTAGCGCAGACAAAAGACCACTAAAAGCTTGTCCGCACTTAAATTAAGACAGCACTTGCCCATGCATGTCAGACATAGCCGTTGCAGACGTTACACGGTCAGCTAAGTATTTCATGCATTCCAAAATTGTCTTATGTTTCCAACTTGTTATGTGACCACTTCAGACATTTATGTACAGCTTCTGGTGAAATAGCTGCAGAACAGTTCCTGCCTCACGAGGCAAAATAGACATTGCTGATCAAATATGCATCTGTAACACTATAGGTTCTGATTTAAGCTATAAAGTGTAACTGTTGAAACACTAGCTAAGTAGTTCAAGCTTCAATAATAATTAACCAGATATGTGACAATTATTGGAATTGAGCGTTAATTTTCAATTTTTACGAAAGACTCAATTTAAATCTTCAAGGTCAGCAGCTGATCACTTGTTTTATATATACTGATTCCTATTTTAACCATGTGTGCAGACAAAACTCTGAACTATGACTACGTCAAAATAAACCATTAGCATAAATGTGCAAGCAAACCCTACCAAAAAGATTAACACGAACAATACACAAAATATACAATCCCTTTCAAATTTAACGTAGGCAATAGAGATGCAAAACAATATACAATAGGTTATCTTTAAGCTTACTTATCAGGGCAAACATCCAATTTTGTTCAGGATGGCTCCAAAATTGGAGTAAAGGTTTGCCTATGCAAGTGGTGACTAGACTAGAATGCAGACTAATATTCTACTGTACTACTGTAAATTACTAGTAACATGTCAAATCCTATCAATACAGTGCATTTCGGCACACTATTATATTTTTATAATCTGTTTTGTTGACCACTGTTTTTTGTCATGTGTCTTGTGCTATTGCCCACATCACACATCATTGGCCGAACATTGTCATGGTTGCTGCATGGATTCCTAAATTCCCGAACTGCATTGTCACTTACTCTCTTTTGCAAAAGTCACTAACTTGAAACTTCTAAACCATCATTGGTGGTGAAATGCTCGGTACTCCCACCCAGTGTCAAACTACACTGTTGGATGACGACACTGGTCAGAAAACACATCTCAATTAATTCCATTCTGTTTGACAACAATCATCATTACATAAATTTAATAGGTCCCTTACAAATTTTGATTGGCTCCTGCACAGACCTTTACTTTGACCCCGCGGCTCCTGCTCCAGCTCGAATCTAAAATAGTGACTTCGACTCCTGCCTACAACACAAGAGTCCACTCTGGTGTCAAGCGAAATTTCTGACTTCACGCCATGTGCGCATGCACATTTTCTGCATAGCAAATACGCTGAGATAACTGATTATTAGGACATAGGCTTTGGTGTTTAGGTAAGTGTGCCGGGTTAGAGTTTGGATTAGGGTTAGAAAAAGAAAAATAATTGAAGTCTAAGGCCATGTCCAATATTTTTCAGTGCTTATACTTATTCCTGTACTACAGCTTGTTGTGGGTGTATGACATGAAACCAAAAAGTTTGATTTACACAACACACATTAAAAAACTAATCGCCAAACTTTATTCCTTTACTTGGAAAAGAAAAATAACTAAAAATCAATAACAGGTAAGAAATTTTTCAGAGGTCAGAAATTTCGCTTGACACCGGCACACCTACTCCGTGATCATCTCAAGCAAACAGGCACGATGCCATGACAATTTCATTCTATTATTTCAGTTTACTTTTCCGCTGTCTAAAATGAAACTAAGTAGGAAACGTAATCACTGTAAGAAAGCCTCGTTAGCAGTGCAATACAATGTGTGATAACACGGTGCATTGTAAAGCTTCAGAGCTGTACACTACCCTTCTTCAGCACTAGAATGATCAAACTGATTCTGCTACATATCACAGGCTGCTGCACTTGCCAGCCCGGCGTTGCGGGAACCACAGTCCCAGCTCGCGGTAGAGATGAGCACTGGACTTTGATTGGACTGGGTCTGGGATATAGCGAAATTTTTGGATTGGGATTGGATCCAGATTCCGGACTGTAAACCGCTTCAAACATTTAGGATCAGGACCGAATTTGGGCTGAGTCAACGAACAAGAAATACGGCAATTTTGTTGTTAAAAAGCGACATTTGGTTCACTGTTTGGACTTCATTTGGACTTGGACTCTACATTTTTTAAATTTGTTGGACTATGCACGGAGTTGGATTGAGTTTTAAAAAATGAGTACTGGATCTGGATCGTAAAAAGCGACAGTCCGCTCGTGTCTGGCTCGCAGTTCCGGGTTGGTTTGGTTGCACGTGATTGACAAGCCACCTCGCTTCCAATACTTTGCTATGGCAACACCGTCGCTGCAGGCGCTCACTGCAGAGATGTCATGGGCTCACATTTTTATGACCCGTACCGACCCATACCCATCACAACAAACGCGTAACCCCTCCTAAATTTTGGCCTGTACCCAGACCGACACATACAGAAGGCAGTGTCCATGTTGCCTGATTCAGCAAAAGCACTGCTGTGTCTACTTTGCCTCATAAGGCTAAAGCACTATTTTACCATTATACTTGTGCATAGGATAAATTTTGGAAAATTATATTGGTATAAATAAAATTTCTATGAAAATTTTAAATATTTTAGAAATAATGTTTGAACTTGATCTGTAGGTAGACGTCATTTGCTTCAAAATTCGGATTTGCAGCACTTGTAATGGTTAGACAGAAGTTTTGTATGCTCCTCCCAATCATTTGTGTAGTAGCTGTAAATTTGAACTAATCTATAATTACACTTTCAATCATTCAATTTCAGAGAAACTAGCCTGCTAAGATCTCTGCCCGCAGTACAAATGAATACTACCACTCCCACACCACCGGAAAGCGTACAGTCCACAGCACAGTGAGCACACAACACAGGCCCGTAACAAGCTTGGGATACCAGGGTAGGTGAAACGTTTTCTGAGAGGGACCCAAATTTTTTAAGCTATGTCCAATAGGTTTGAACTGCATCCAACACATTTTTCCATGGGGGTGAAAATAATTTAGAGGGGCCTTTAACCTCCTGCGTCCCACTAGATACGGGCCTGACACAACACACACAGAGACACACAGCATACATCTAGGCCTATGCGTTGTTCACTCACAAAGCTCAGAAAATCACTTAGGGCCTGACACAAGTTCCACCAGTGGGCAAAGGTATTGACAACTTACGTTGTAAAAAAGAATTTACCTCAACATCCTCGTAAGTGGTTCAAAAATATTAGCGGACCGTAACGGCACCCAAAAATGAAAAGAAGTGTTTGAGCGGTTAACCGGCCCATGTAAACATGTCCTTTGGCGCCATTTTACCGGCCCACGGACGACGGCCCATGCCATCTCTATCTCACAGCTCCAGACTTTCGCCATTTGCAATGCTTCCCATGCACAACCAAATAGACGTCTAATATTTAGCTTTGCACATAAAGTTTTGAGAAGGGAGGACATATTGTCAACTTTTCTTGTTAGTGCAGTTTTAAATATCAAAGTAAAACAATAAACTGACCTGAAAACAAAAATTACCGTGAAATTAGGGGGTGCTACAGCTCCGCAGTGCATACCTACGAGCCGCCACTGCTTCTCAGGGACCTTCTCCAGTTTTTTCTTGATAAATTGACCTTGAAACGGTCAAAGCATTTGATGCATCACAAAGCTCGAAAAAGTGGATGCCACATTTAGCCGATTTAGATGGTGTGCACCAGGGGTGGGGAACCTGCGGCCCACGGACCAAATGCGACCAGCGTGAAGATTTGATATGGCCCGCATCAGAATTTTTGTTACCCAATTTAGAGTACAAGGTCGCGTCAGAACGAAGCTCCATGATAAACAGGTTCTTAAACAGTAAGCCAGAAGTCTCTATCACCCAAGATAGTATGTCATAAGATGCTCTTTCCCCCGTAGAAAGATTAAGGTAGAATTTTAGGATAAAATCAATTGTTATTTGCGGCCAGCCAGCGATAGTCCACACTTTATGCGGCCCGTGATAGTACATAGAGTAGGTTCCCCACCCCTGGTGTACACGCTGTGTGAATTTACTATAGCCTCTAAATCAGACACCAATTTGTGATATTTGAAATAGTATGGAGATATGTGTTTGCGATAGATTAGCACAAGTCCGCCACAATAGGCTATGTATGAGTAGTATGTGTAAAAATTCTAACCAATAAATACAAGAAAAAAAACATGTCTAATGCTGAACTGAGAATTTCCAATGCGATATGTTTGAAGTTACGATTGTGCCCTGCTTACCATGCAAAACTATATGGCCCCTGCTTACCATGCAAAACTGTGCAATCGGACGAAAGCTGGGCCGCTGCAGTGTTTTGAAATACTGAGAGTGAGAGCCATCGCACAGCAAGAAAACAAATTGTCGTGGAAATTAGAGCAAATGAAAACACAATGGCAAAAAAAACTGATCAACGTACTGTAAACAACGAGTGCCGCTGCGTCATATAGGATTGGTGTAGTGAAAGACCTTGATGGCGGTCATCTGGTCAACCAACCCCGTCCTCACCGTTTGTCTTGTGTTTTATACTGCTTTGTTTCAAATCTACTTTTCACTAAACACGAATGCCGTGAAAAGTAGTTGTTTTAAAGTTCATATGCTAATTTTCAATTACATGTTGTTGATATGACACACAGAAAAAGGTTGCTAATATTTTGTTATACGTTTTAGCGTTTCATCACACAAACTATGATTGCTTAACTTATCCAAACCTTCAAGTTGTAACATACCAGTACTGAAGAACGGCCTCCTCATGCTTTTTAAATCTGCCGTTGTTTGAAGGAGTTGTGACATTCAGGTGTTTTAACCAAACGTTCCTTTGTTTAGTTTGTCAAACGCTGACCTTTTTGACTATGGACAATTTAGAAAAGTGTGCCAATGTTTGTAATTTTTGATATGGTCGTAAGATCATCTGAGGTTCGTTGCTACGAACCAGCAGCACCTGATCAAAAATATTGAAAAGAGAAATATGGTGCAACTTTGCGGTCATCGCTGATTCGGGTCATTTGCCCACTGCATTCAGTTCAGAACAATGGTTTTGTTCTCAGTGAAGCTACCGTGTGGTCACTCCGGTGATGTTCCTTGCTACAAATCAGCAACACCTGATCAAAAGTATTGCAAAGCGAAATGTGGTGCAACCTTGCTTTGCGGTCATCGCTGCAGCGGGACATGCTCAGCTTGTTATCAGGTGAAAATCTGTGAGTTTTTAAATAAGTTCATAACTAGAATTTATATTTATCTTTGCCACAACAGCTGCTATTCGTCAAGCAACAATCTGTAATCAGCCAGTCATCTCCTTCCTATTGCGCCAGCCCAAATTAGCTGTGAGTTCTTATAGGGACGGAATGCAGTAAGGTGAAGAGTTATGACAAAACTCAAGCACATTTTATCTAATTGCTTATAAAGCCATCTTAAAGCAACAGCTACTGATAAATAATCCCTTGTGGAACAACCTTTCTTTGCAGATGTAGCTTTGATCAGACATTTCCTGTTCAGTTATGATTTTATTTAATAAAATTAATAAGTGATAAATTTGATGTTATCTTTATGTGTTTGTATATGTTCCGAACATAGTTACAAAGTTTTCACGAGAGTTTACAAGCTTATTCGATTATCACTTTTCACTTGTAACACCTTCAACTGTTTATTCAAATCGTTGACGATTCATTTTAAAATATGTACTCCATAATTTGTAAATGTTTTTGTATCTTTTTAGCGATCCAGATTTTTGTGCCTAGGGAGTAACCAAGTGAATATAATATGAGAAAGTTTCACAATGAACTCTCTTCTGTTACTCATACTTTAGTCTATTTTTGCACTTACCTGAAGTAACAATCAAGTTAATCACCTCTCAGAATGAAAGTCTGTGCTATTAACTTCGCAACAAACTAAAACGACTCAATGGGGCGCCGTTCGTAAAAATATTACATCAGACAGATTTAGCACAAAAACAGCTATCTCTGCACGCATTTAGCTATCTCTGCGCAGAGAAAGGTACCTCTGCGCATATTAAGCTATCTCTGCACGCATTTAGCTATCTCTGCGCAGAGATAGGTACCTCTGCGCATATTAAGCTATCTCTGCACGCATTTAGCTATCTCTCTGTAAATATAGCTATCTCTGCGCACATTTAGCTATCTCTGCGCATATTTAGCTGTCTCTGCGCATATTTAGTTATCTCTGTGCAGAGATAAATATTTCTCCATGCATTTAGTTAACTCTGCACATATTTATCTATCTCTGGGCAGAGAAAGCTATATCTGCGCACATTCAGCTATCTCTACGTGCATTTAGCCATCTCTGTGCAGAGATAGCTATCTCTGCGCGTATTTAGCTATCTCTGCACAGAGGCAAATATTTCTGCACGAATTTAGCTATCTCTGCGCATATTTACTATCTCTGTGCAGAGATAGCTATATCTGCACGCATTCAGTTATTTCTGCACACAGACAGCTATCTCTGCACGCATTTAGCTATCTCTGCGTAGAGATAGCTAAATATGTGCAGAGATAGTTATCTCTGCGCAGAGATAGCTAAATATGCGCAGAGATAGTAGTTTTTGTGCTAAATCTGTCAGATATAATATTTTTATGAACAGCTCCCCGTATGACTCTCTGCTAAGGAAACATGCAACACACGGCATCTGTGTTTCCTAATGAAGATATTAGAATTCATTTATTTTCAGGGAAGACTTCATGTGAAATGCCAGGAGAAGTGTACAAGAGTGTTAGTATGTGGTCACAAATTTAAGGAACCGTGTGCAGTTAACTGCCCGCCATGCACTCAGCGATGCAATGTCTTCTGCGAGCACAGCAAATGCAAAGAAAAATGTTCAAAACCATGCGTTCCTTGCAGGTGAATTGTGTGCTTGACCAAACTCATTTGGTAGATTTTGTTACAGTATGTTTTTGCCTCCATTCACAGAATATTAACATACAATAAATTGAATTATAGCAATCTCAAAAGGGTTAATTTTGCAATTCATTCTTTCGATTTCACTTAGCTTTTTCAGTTTGTGAGTGAAAACTTAGTGGTTTTTGTCCGATGGTGACTTCGGTCAAGGAAGCCAAACACGATCACACCCTTCCAGCTTAAAATGAAAAGTTGAATTGCCAGATAAACTGCACAGACAGTGCTTGCAGTTTCTTGTTTGGACATCGTGCTATTTTTCGTTTCGCACAGAGACACGTTTTAAGCCTGTTTTTCTGATGGTGTAATACAGCCACTGCAACCAGCATTTACAATTGCATGAAACAGCATTCTATGTCATTCCGAAAGCTCTATTTTCCATCTAGTGACAAAACTGTCAGTGTGCAAGGCTCCTTAAAAACAGTGCTATCTTAGCTTAAGAAAAATGATCTAAAGCCAGGTCAAATAGCGTTACAACGGCTCGTTTGTAATTAAACAATTAGTTAATTTCTTCACCTCTTATGGCATAGTCGATACTTGTGCAGCACATGATCTAACCCAAAATGTCCTGAGGTGACTTTTCAGGTTAAAAGAAAATTTATAATCTTCATATATTAATATGGTTAATGAAAGCATTTTTTGTTAAATCCCCCGTAAGACCTGAATAGATTTAGTTCTTCACACAATCTGCATTCCAGGTCTACTTTCCGTGCGTGTCATTCTCAAATTACCACTTACGTCATCGCTTTTTGTCGTCTCACTCAGGAATGGATTCACTGCACGTCGTGTTTGAGCTTGTTCCTTTTCCGATATATAAGGATATGGAAATGTGTTTGGAGAAGCGGGATCTGTGTCATGTGTGCGTGTTTATCTGCTAATTGTCAGCAATTGGGACTATTTGAAAGCTTAAGGATTGGAAAACTCTGTGAAACCAGTTTATAACCATGAGCTTCAGGAGAAACGTGCGAATAACAGACAAAACTGAGAGACTGTGAGAATTGAAGAAACGTCTTATACTATAATGGTAATGGTTTATTGGGAATGGTTTATTGTTTCATATGACTCAGCCAACAAGCAGAAGCGTCATAAAAGCCATCACATGCAGTAAACCAATCGTTAGCGAACATTAGAGCAAATGAAAACACAATGGCACAATAGTTGATCAGTGTAAACAAAGAGGGGCGCTGTGTCATATAGGATTGGCGAAAGACCGTGGCGGTCATCT
>Ga0210059_1003199_pt1 | contig 26089 bp, 12 predicted proteins | sample Ectturendosymbi2_FD_188042 | JGI IMG/M metagenome (GOLD analysis project Ga0210059, IMG submission 188042) | Ecteinascidia turbinata endosymbiont from Florida, USA - Sample 2 (SPAdes) (version 2) | ecosystem: Host-associated > Tunicates > Ascidians > Unclassified | place: Key West, Florida... | reverse complement strand
CTTGCCCTGAAAATTTTCGCTGCATTGAATATATTTTTTATTATTCTGGAGTTTTGAGTAACCTGCGCTTGCCCTGAAAACAGAGTTGCCCTGGAATTTTTCACTGTATTGAATATAATTTTTACATTCAGAATTTTCGAGTAACTTGCGCTTGCCCTGAAAAACAGAGGGTGCCCTGAATTTACTGTATTGAATGTATATTTTTTATTATTCAAGATTTTTTAGCAACTTGCGGTTGCCCTGAAAACAGAGTTTGCCCTGAAATTTTTCAAGCCCGGGGGGGCGGCTGCCCCCCCCCGCCTCGTACGCCTATGAGTCTCTGCATGAAGTCAAGTTCTAGCTTACTTTCAGCAGAAAATTAGTCAAAACTACGTGAATTAGTCAAAACCTGCATTCTCAAAGCATGAAAAATGGCTTCTAACTGCAGCAGTTGTTATAGTTCCATTGAAGACAATGGAAAAATGACGCAACAATAAGCCCCCAATTTTACAAATGGCCATTGAACGGAATTATTTCATAACAATGCATCATCAGGCTGGAGTGCATTTTGATAAATTTCCCTAAGGTGAAGTTCCGGGACATTTTGCTAACCGGGGCGGGACACCGGGACAGACGTTTAAACCGGGACAGTCCCGGCCAAACCGGGACGTATGATAGGTCTAACCATAACAAACGATGTTAAAGGAGGAAACCCGTCCACCACAACCGCGGTTCATCGCATCGCACAGTGATGTAGGGTGAAGATTTCCAAGTTTAATCGCGAAAGTAATCGTCGATTACGATTAAATTGACAATGTAATCGATTGCGATTACATTTCATTTTTGGTCAGTTGAATCGATCACGATTACTCAAAAAACTGTAATCGATTACGACTGACGATTACCCCATGTCTGAACCCGACATGTTTCGTCAAATGTTCTTCCCTGTTGGTTTTGCAGTATCCAGTCGAATTTAATTAATTTAATAATTTATTTGTTTGTGAGCACACATGAAATCCATAGTATAAACACACACTCTGCATAACGCAGGTCGTTAAAAATAGACAAAACAGAACGTTTTACAAGGCATTGGAGCCGGCGGGATCACAGAGTTACAGGACTTTGTGCAACTGTGTTGAAGGCAGAACCACAGGATTACAGACACATTCTTCACATTATTGTTAGCTACAAGGCCGGCCTTAAGCCGCCGCGCCACGGTGCTTGGACAGGTTGTTTCTCTTTCGCCAGATACTCCTTGCGCTCGCAAAATCAGTAAAAACGGCTTATAAATATTATTGTTAGAAAACAATCATCTAGTCTGAACGAACGATGAATTTCCTTTAATAGTTGAACGTTATCATACGTGCTCAATTCTCATGCTAAGGCGTTATATCTGCGCTCCACCATGTTCTCTACTTTGTGGATGAAACCTGGTTGTTACTTGTACCAGTTAAGTCTGCATTAGACTTTCAGCTATTGCAAACAAGGTGTGTAATAGTTCAACTCCCAATGAACAGGTCAAGACCAGTGTCTGTCGTATTAAATCTGATGGCAGTTCAGCCAACGCAACATCGTTCAATTCTCGAAAGATCCTTCGCTGTTATGGAACGCTGAACGCTCTTGGTTGGTTGCGGGTCATCTACATTTTGACAAAGGCCTGCATTTATGTTTCACGGCAGATTTTAACGTAGATTACATATCTGAATATTTTGTGTAAATAAAATTAACTCTACGACATTGGAACAAACGAAAAAAATGAGAGTTTGAACCAGTGGAAGCCAAACCTCTCATGCAAACCAGCGAAAAATTTTGTGAAGTGTTCGCACTAAAATTTGCCTCCTTTTCTTTGTAACAAAATTGTTCCGCGTTATTTGTCCGTCGTGCAAATACATTTGCCGGTTCACCAAACTTTCATTGTGTTTTCTGTTTAGCCTGTTTGCGAGCGTAAATAGGTAAAATACCACTGCTTCAAAGTTCAGGTTAATAAATGTAAAAGACACTTAAGGTTGCCTTGCAACTTAATTGACGGCGATTATTTAGAGATGTTGTACTGAAATGCTAATGTAAAAAAACTTGCAGGAAATAAGAATAAATCCTCTCGTTCAGTTATGAAAACATTATTACCGAAGGAACAAACATGAGACCAGTCAAAGCCAGTGGCGTGCAGAGGTCTAGTGATGCCCGGGGTGACTGCTTGATTGGATGCCCCCTACCAAATTCCAGTATTGTGCATTGGCGTATAGATGGTGGTCATTGTTACTGGATACACAGTACGCTGTTTGTGACGTCACAGCATGACGTCATATTCACGTTTGCAAACTAACGTTTTGGCGAAGTTTGTTGACACAACATGCATATTCAGGGACGCCGGAGCAGCGGTAGGGCAGAGAGGGCAATAAACATGTTGAGAGCAATGGAAGCTTATAAAAAACAAAAAAGTCTGTTACCAATTATGTTTGTTTCTGTTCATTAACAATGTTAGCCTCAAAAATAATAACAGAAATTATTGAAAATCATTCAGAATTATCTGGGTACCCGAATAGCTGCAGTAAATTTGTTTCAAGTCAATCTTGATAAATCATGAAATTACCTATGATACTGTTATGAAAAGGCACCGCCGCCCCATTGCACGCCTTTTGAAAGGGCAGAGGGGAAAATGCTCCCGCCATGTCTCCATTCTCCGGCGTCTCTGCGTATAGTATTCTACACGCACTCTCTTTACTCGTTGTAGGCTATGTGTATGAACAAGTATGTACTTTCCACGATGGGTGTAAGCAAGGAATCGATCAGCAAATTTTTAATAGGAAATCGATTTCACGTAAAATTACGCATCCTCAGTTCTTATTCAAATAGAATCTGAACAAAATGAACAAATTATCAGCTGTCGTAATGAACAAATTATCAGCGGTCTCCTGAGACAGTGCAGTTCATAACTTCAAAAATATCCGGCAACGCGTAACAGGGGAGTAGAACACACTCAGTGCTACGTCAGCGCAGTTCACAACTGCAAAAACACAAGGCTGCGCGAATGTCTCGTCGAACAGCAGTCGATCAGAAGGTATGCGGCTGGTGAAGAGGCACTTTTGCCCGCCTGTGCCAATTCAAGCCGGGAATCGAACTATCATGATTCCCAGGGAGAGAACTAATCTTTAGCCAAATTGCCAACGCCTTACCGACTGGAATTTGTTTCGACTTTCGCCCTTCGGCTTCTTCCCCTGCTTCTGTCCACCCTTCCGCGTCTTTCCCGCACTGCCACTTTCTATTGTTTCCGCTGTCTGAGTGCTTTCCGCCGGGGAATCACCCTTGGACTCAGTTGATTTTTCTCGCATGTAATGGCCTAGCGCCATTACACTGGGATGGCGGACATCCAGGCCAGGGTTAACAGTTTAAAATTTGTAAACTACACCGTAATTGAGAATGCGCATAAAGTACGCAAAAAATCTTCGTTTTTTATGTGACTGTTATATGTACAACTATTGGGGACCAGAACAGATACGGGCTTGTGTGTGCCGGTATGATCAATCCGCTTGAACTGCGAACTAATGACAAAGCTCGAAACTAAGCATATATTGTAAACACAGGTGTGCGACGGTATTAGCACAAAAAACGAAACGGGAACTAGTGATACATAATGAAATGAGCTAAACCAAGCACGATGAAATAGGACAGTTTTGAAATATGACTCAGAATATCAATTAAAGGTCCATAATTTCTTATCATGTTCAGGGTTGATGTAATTGTACCCAAGCAAAAAAACCACCCGGATGTTTTTAAAAAGTCCACTTAATACAAACTAACAAAACCCACCAAAAATCCCACTCTTTTACTTTGAAAAATGTACTATGAAGTTAAAAGTAAAATAAGAAGCACACTTGTACTAGTTAACTGTACATTTTTTTAAAGAAACAAAACGAACAGCAACGAAATTTGAAGGACTTGAAAAAAAAGAATATTCGAATAGTTTGGGTAAGATCTACTGGTTATCTTCGTCAGCTCTGTAAAATCGGTATATTTTAAACAATTTTTCTGCCTTCTCTGCATCCAAACTGTTCCAAAAATTTGGGGGGCCAAAATGCTTGATTTTAGGCGAATAACACTATTTTGTTTAGAAAAACGCCTCTCAAAGCACAAAATGACTATATTTTCTACAATTTGCCCCCCCTGGCTACGCCTATGACTGTTTCTGATGTTGGACTAAACCATGCCAAACCATGTGTTGAAAAAATATGCTATAGATGCTGAACTAGCAGGGCATGCACAAACTTGACGTGAAACTGCAGTTTGTGTGGAAGTGGCTTTGCTCTGTCTGTGGTGTGCATGCTTGCCGAACTTTACCACTTTGGAGTGAATTGACCAACAACACTTTGCGAAAACGAAGATGGGTAAACATCTTTACCCTCAAAGTGGAATGCCATAATAGGCAAGTTATTATTGTCTAATTCTGATATGGTGATATTGTATGATGCAATAAAAACAATTCAGAATAGATTTTTGTAGTTTTTTCTAAAAAAAGAACAAAAATCGTTTCTTTAAAAAAAACGGATTAAAAAAACATGTGAATTATTTTTTTTAAACTAGGGCTTTTTCAATCCTGATTGTCTTTCGATCCTTTTTTGTGATTTTCCCTTGATCGCACGATCTGGAACAAGTCAAATCACTATCGGTTTGATTGGGTGTGCGCCGCACACTTAAAAGTATAGGTCCGGGGTATTGAAGAAGCTGAGAATTACTGGCATTTGAATACGTAAAAATTAGTATTGATAAAAATACAAGTTTTGTAAAATCAAACCCATACAGCGTGTATTAATAGACTTACAGTGGTAAAAATTATCTAGTTACAGCATTTTAGTTTTTGTAATTTCACTCTTTGGATGCCCCCCTGGCCTTGGATGCCCGGGGCCGTCGCCCCCCCTCTGCACGCCACTCGCTAAAACGTATGCTATTGTAACAACTATGGAACATTGTTTTTTTGCCGTTAGTTAAACACTGTTTTTGTCATTATACAGCTCAAGACATTAACATAGCACTGTTATATAACAGGTAACTGAATACAGCATAAGTCTGAAATCGGGCCATCAAAAGTAAGCATGGGCCTTTAGTTGCGACTGAAAAGAGAAAGACGTTTTGGGCCACCATAACTAAAGTTTGCCGAGCACTGATTTAAGGCTGCGGCTGATGCTGCAAACAAGGGCAAGTTATACAGCGTTTACAGCACGTCAGCGTTGTCAGAGGAGGAACTTTGCGGTGGTCTTGAAATGAAGTTTACATCAACATTAGGTGCGATACAGCAAACTGGTGCTTCAGAAACAGCTGTGAAATGCGTTGCTCGTTAATTGTTTTCCCTTCAGTTAGTTATTGCAACAAGCGCTGAGATGCACGAATGTATTTCATGATCGTTAACTTCCACAGGGAGCAAACCTCAGGTAAAGGTCAGCCATGATTTGAGTTCTCCAGCATTTACACTGTACACAACATTTGATGAATCATGGACAGTTAGTAAACCGTACTTGTTTGATCAGGTTTGACTAGAAGCTGAAGTAGGTTAGGTTCCTCAAGCAGTTGCGTTGATTTGCACCGAAGTATTTCTTTGGCATATACATCAAATTATTAACCTGAATTTTTTTGGCGCAACTTTTGCAACTGGGGAGGGCAATTGCCCCCCTGGCTACCCGCCTGCATCAGGGCAAAGTCGTGACCGCGAGGCCCCCGAAACACTTAGCGCAACTGCGCAGTTCGCACATGTCCGATCCTTTGCCTGCAGAAGCAGGTTGCGAAACTTGCTAGCGGAGTGTTGTACTCTTGGTCTTTATGCGTAACAAAGCACCAGTGGCGTAGCCAGCCCAAAATTGGGGAGAGCATAATGTTTGATTTTAGGGGAATAACACTATTTTGTTTATAAAAATGCCTCTCAAAGCACAAAATGACTATATTTTCTAAAAATTTTTGGGGGCATGGCCCCTTTGCCCCACCTGGCTACTCCTATGAATAACACAGCAATAAATCTTCAAATCTTCATTTCAAGTTGCGGCAGTAGGCGTTTTGCCGCATGTGACCAGGGCTCACATTGAGGGTTTTTCCACCCAGATTTTTTAGTCGATCTGCGTGTCTAGGTTTATTTATGAAAAATCGCGTTAAATCTGTTTTTTGAAGTGATAAATTCATCAGCAACTTGACTGTGTTCAATGATATAAAGATAATTTTGCGTTAGTGTTTACATGCGCACATCAGGTGTTAAAGCACGCATATCGGATTAAGCAGAACGTGTTCAATCGGTTTCATTTTCTCATATAAGATCATTGTCAGAGTTATATACAGTGGTGTGTTTGAGGGAAGGCAAGCGAGGCACTTGCCTTGGGCCCCACTTTTTAGAGGCCCCTTGAAGGTATTTCGCGCGTAAATATTCTTCATTTTTGGTGAAAAAGTTATTATCCGCTCATATAATATTTTCCGAACCACATCATAATTCAGTACTCTACCTTCAAACTTCAAAGGGGACCCCAAGAGCAACTGCAATATGTAAGTAGGCAAGTCTGCTTTCAAAGGGGCTCCCAACAACAACTGTAATGTGCAGGTACTCTGCTTCACAAGGGAGCCCAACAGCACTGTGTAAGTACCTTGCTTTCAAAGGGACCACAATGGCAACTGTAATGTGTAAGTAGGCTCATTACGCTTTCAAAGGGGCCCAACAGCAACTGTAATGTATATAAGTAAGCTATTTTACTTTCATGGGGGCCCCCAACAGCAGTTGTAATGTGTAAATACCTTACTTTCAAAGGGGCCCAAAGTAACTGTATTGTATAAGCACTTTTCTTTCAAATGGCGACCTTACTTCACTGATTGCTAGTGCTTCATATTTCAATTTGGGGTCGAAGCTTTCTTTGGGAAGCTAGGTGGTGACGGGACTGAATTTTTAACCCCTGTGACAGCGTGCCTCCCCCAATTAGGGGGTACGGTGTGCGGCTGATACGGTTCTGGATGTAAGATTCTTTGCTGAATTCCAGCAACAGCTGGAATGGGAATGGAACACCAAATCTCAAGACGTGTGAAGCAGATGCTCAAGAATACTGAGCCTGCTGACTTCTGAAAACATTCCTGCACAGCCTATGCTATGAGCCTGGCGTATTTTTTTCAGGTGGGTTGAAGAACCAAACTTCAAGTACCAAGTTTTCTATTTTGAAGTTTATGGCAGCATGGTAGAGGAAATATTATGTACCAACAGCTGCAGAAAATTTGTATGGAGAATGTATGTCGTAAAAACATTTCTGGCAAATATGAGCAATATATCCTTTGCACTCCCAACTCCTCAAAATTGCTCGCTCCTACACCTATGGCGTAAATCACCCATCGAAGGCAATTCGTTACCTACGCCCTCAAGTTTTCGCATGTCGCTCTTCCCCTTGCTGTTCCAGTGTACCTGCTAATGTCAATGGCTTCAAATAAACATTTCTGACCTGTTTCTAAAACAATCGCACGCTAATTCCAAACCACACCATTTGTAAAAAACTTCGTTTTATTGACACAGTTCAACCACGTCAGATGACATTTTTGATTGGTTAGCTTTGTTTTACGTTATTTTGATTGCAATTGCTATTTTCAACGCAACGCAAGAACATCAAGGTTCACTACGTGTCTCAGTTTCTAAGTGTGGAAAACAAGCCACTAACATGGCGACGCATGGATCCTCCAGGAAAAGCTTATCCTTTTTTTGTTTACAAGTGATTTGCGCTTCATACTTTGTAGGATGTTGCTTTCGTGTTGAAAAGCGAAGAAGATACTGTATAAAAATGCTTCTTGAGTTACTTGACTTTGATTAATTTGTCAGGCAAAATCTTCAGTTTGGTTAATCAGTCCCAATGAAGGTTTCAAGAGCTGGTGCATAGTTTTCTGCAGCGAAAACCTTTATCAGTTGTTATTCGAAGAAAGCATGTCCAAATCTTGTCGAAGAGCTAAAGTTAAAATGAATTTTTATGTCTATGAAACGTTTTATGCGTTTTTACAGCATAAATCCCAATTAAGTAAAATAAATTGATAACAGCTCAGTAGCTTTTGTGCCTTGGACTCGTAAATTTAGTAATCTCCAAAGTAAGATGAAGCGATCTATTTCGTTTGGAAAATGTTTCTATTATGCAACCAACTGCAGAGTATGTTGGTGCACACGGCGTGACAAATAATCTTGGCTGTGCCAAAGCATGACACATTGAAGCGAACAGAGACGTTGGCCAGGACGGTTGACGGGACGGCTTTGAATGAAAGTAAAAAACATATCCTTTTCAGTTGGCACGACCGTGAATATGATACCAGAGCTAAAGCCATTACACAACCTCAACTTTATCACCAAGACAAAATGCAATAATGATAACATGTTCAAACATAACCACTCCAACGAACTGGGACGAAAACAAACGACAAACCCGCTGGGAATTGAACAAAAAAAATCCACAACCAAGATTTTGAGACCGCACGGACAATCATGAGAAATGTGAAAATATAACAAATGTGGAAGAGAAACTCAAGAAATTTGAAAGCAGAGTGAGACGCAAACACTTGCTGCGAAATATTGACCCGAGCAAAGACATGATGCGTAGAGAATGAATTCTTGGTCCACAGTTGTAAAACAACACGATGCACCGACAGTTAAAAAACATACAAAAAAATGACAAATGGCAGATGCACACCGGCAGCTCAACATGATTTTAAGCTGTGCTTGTAATTAAGTTACAAATGAATTTACTCGCTGATCAATATGAAAAGAAAGCAAACGAAAAACAGGTTTAAGGAATCACACGTTATCATAAACAAATCTGAAAAAATGCTGTACAGAAAAACATGAACAAAAAAGGATTTGTCAAGGTGCACCACTTGAAGGTGACACCGGTGTAACTACCAGGGATACTTGGTGGTGGACTGTTTACACAACTGCCAACACTGTATCAAAACTTTCTTGTAGGCAAAATAGAAAGTTGTCAAGAACTGGTTAAAAACGTGGTACGCTTCTTTACAAAATGTCATTTGACAATGTATGTAGAGGGAAATTTCAGGCAGTACAAAATACGCCCAAACATGTTTTTCATTAAAATTGGATGTAGCATCAAAATCACCGGTACTTTCTTCGGACTTTTTGCAATCCAGGGAAACATACACCGTGAGCACAAAATGTTTGGAATAGAGTTTTACGGTACTGACAGCTCGCAAGAAGAATTGTAACACCATAATCCAGGCAGAAGCGGGTATGTGTGGCCAAGAGAACTAGCAGCAGCAACTGGAACGGCTGTATGCGTTTGAACGGACAGTGCCGGCTGAGAAAGGGATTTTGTGGGCATTCCAGCAATGAACGGAACAGGTGGCAAATACCTGCAACCGCCGTGTTGTTCTGTCAGACGCTGAGATGTTCCGAACTGGCGAGGACAGCAGGAATGAGCAGAAACTTGATCACAATGGAGCTGCAACGCACTTTGGCTTACGCGCGATCGAGATCTAGGTGCTAGGGTCACTGGCTGCTTAGCACTAACAAGGTTCGTTTGGTGAGAACTATACCTAACTCGTGGCCATGTTGTTTTGGCAGCCAACATACGTGACGAACCATTTTTCTCCCAGCTCAAGTTAAACGCACGGGTTGGCATACGATGCTTCGGTTTGAAATGCGCTCGATTTAGCTTGGCCACATATCCATTGATGTAAAAATCGACTCCTCGATAATAATAACTGAGCACAGCATCAGCAGTGGCTATATCTTTGAAAGTAACAAATCCGAAGCGTTTGCTTTCAGTTTCCACAATGTTTGTTTCCAGGATTTCCCCAAATGCACTGAACACCTTGATTATGTCTTTCTGTGTAGTTCCTAGAAAAATAGTTTCCACAACAAAATACCAAATAACGGCTGGCTTATGAAATAAATGTCAATCAGAAGGAATTCTTGAATGAGTTGTATAGACAGACTTGGCTACATACTGTATTTTGTTTCATGACTGGGTATCTTAGGGGCATCGACTCAACAACCTTCCGGTTCCTTCAAAGCCCTGGCGTCCTTGCACTGATTTGTGTTTTTCTAGCTGAATTTTAATTATCGCCAAATAAAATCAACTCAGCTCTTTTTCTAATAAAATTATATTAAACCACATATTCACATCAAATATCTTACCAAAATTTGAAGCATACAGAAAGAGTAGCAATATAATACATTTCATAAAATAAAATCATTAAGAAATTCACATAAAATATATACGATTTCTTTATAAATCAAGTTCACTAATTAGGAGCAGTTGCTATCTGGGTGCCAAACACAATAAGGGAACTCTTCATGCAAAAACAGACTAAGTTGCTGCGCATTTTGAAAATAAAGAGGTTATTTCTGCAAAATAGAACCTCACATATCAGCCATTTCAAAACAACAATCGCGTACCTGCAGGAAAATTTCCAACATATATCCTGTTTTGAATGAAATGATCTCTATCTTCTATTGGTTGAGGGACAAAACGATGTGTTGAAATTGATGCTAAAGGCTGGCTTGACCGAGATATATCAAAGCTTAGCATGTTGGTTAACCAATTTCAAGTTCACTGAACCACACACTATTATATTCAAACCTATACTGACACTTAACAGACAGATGGTGAATAACTAGGCATGGTATACCACCAAACAAATAATAATTAAGAACAAAATGAGGGACATAGGCAATAAAAGAAAAAAGTGTACTCTAAAATAACAGTTCAAGCGGACAAGTGCATCACAGTAGAATGAAAGCTGTTCATTTTATGAAGTACACAAATGTGAACAAAAACTATATATTTATCAAGCTGTTTTTAAGGAACCTTTTAACTTTCAACAAAATCCTCTTATGTAAGATTTTCTTCTGGAGCACTGAAGCAGGCACTTTAATTTATGAGGAGTACATGACATGTTTACTACAGAGACATCCTATTACATTTAAATGTAACTCAACTTACTATTATTCTCATTTTGTAGCGATTGGACTTCAAAAATGCTAAGTCACCTAAAATAATTACTGTAGAACTCACCTAAGTCACCAGTTCACATACTCTAGGTCACTGCACATTGCTTGGTTCAGGCTGAGAGCCTATTAGGTCTTCTCCTAATTCAGTTATTTGCCTAACTTGCCACCACCTTTGCTAACAATGAATGGAATAATTTGACCAAGTCATTGGTCTCTGAAAAGCTATGCTAGTGTGATTATGTTGCAAGCCATTAATCTGCTATGATTCAACTACAGTTGTTTTGCCTAACTATCCTTGTTAATGTAGGGTAGCCCCATTGTGCGTCACAAAGTATGTTTATAGGCCCATTATTTTGTCAATTTCCATTACTTTTATCGATTTTAGCACCCCTCTAGTAAGCCATGTTATTGTCAGTGGAGCAGACTAGTTATGACAGTTACAAAAGCTATCAGTTACTTGAAGTCATTGTGAGCTTGTGTTGTGTATATTAAGTAGAAATAAAGGTTTGGAAGTTTGTATTGTGAGCTTGTGTATATTAATGTGATAGTTGCTGTTGTCTACAGCAACAACACATTTTCTCTTAGAATAACTAAGGATTTCATTCACTACAACTTTAGACAAGCATAGTTATGCAGAAAGATGAAAAAGACAAAACAATTTAAACCAGTGGTGGGAAACCTGCGGCCCACATGAACATTTGATATGTCTCGCATCGGAATTTTCGTTACCCATGTGAGAGCAGAACATCGTGTCAAAATGAAGCTCCATGACAAGCAGGTATGTAGATAGTATGTTAAGAGTAGTCACTCTTCCTCATAGATAGACAGACAAAGGTAGAATTATTAATTGATTTTGTGGCCTGTCAGTGATAATGCATAATTCATGCAGTGTGGCCTCTGATAGTAAAAAGGTTTCCCACCCTTGATTTAAACTAAACACACAACTTAGCAGATTGGACAAGCTGCACACACTATGTGGACAAACACTTTCTGTCGCAAACAAGCAGAGAAGCTAACAGGGGTGCAATGGACATGATTGTGCTAGACTGCATTTCAAGGCACGCAAAAATGCAACTGCTCATCTTTTCACGATCACTGCAATCAGTATGCAAAAATTACACAATTCATCCTCTTAAAAAATTTGGGCAGCACTGTATTAACATGTTGTACAGACTAAAACTAAGGTAAATCACATTGTGATCACCTACAATCATGTAGGCACCAAATAGGAGGATGTAGCAACTGGCAAGAACTAGTGTGTCCAGCGGCAGCTCAACAGTCAACATGGTTGCCAGTGGGGCTAGATCTCATGTGGCAACTATTTATTTTTCACCCATCCTGGAGTCAAATAAACACAGTTTAAAGATCAGCGTCTAACAGGTTGACTTCTTCACACAGAGTCACTCTTATTTCAGACAAACTTCTTCAGCAGGACAGTTCCTGGAGTGATCATCCAACTAAGGAGGGATGAACCTAACATTGACCGATGTGGGAACAGGAAGAACCTTTCATGGGGTGCAGCATTTGTTGCTGTACATAGCACAATCTGTATGGGGGTAGAGAGCATTGGGCAAAATAAGATCCCAGAAATGTGGCACAAATTTCAACCTTTCAATATTAGCAAGGTAGTCTTCCATACAATTTCGTTGCACCACTCACGCTGGTAGTCTTATTAGACATTTTTAAAGAGTACAAACACAAAATGTAGATTTTTGGCCAACCGATACCTCTAGATGGCTAATCAAGGGCTCTAAAGATGCAGATTTTCACCTAGTTTATTTTACATGAAAAAACAGGCAAATTGATACTTGAAGTTTTTTTCAGGGTTTGATGTCATGGAGACCACCCAGTGATGTCAAGCTGCTCCAAAAACCTAATAGTGCCATGATTTAAAGTCGAAACTGGAAGACTTTCAGCATCTTTAGGCTTAATTAGCTGTCTAGGTTTATCAGCCAGCATATTATGACTGAAAATGTCTAAGCCCAAATGCAGTTCTTTAACACTGTTGGTGCTGGCCGAGTTATGCTAAAAGGAATAATTTGCCCATATTGGTGAAGTTTTGCAACTCCATAACTCACCAGTCAATTGTGCTAGAGAGCTGTTCAAACTTTCAGAAAACTCGGCGTCTGGCAAGTCTTCTAGTTTGCAGTGAAAGAAATCTTTTGGTTTTGGTTTTTTTGTGGGTGATATCGTAAGTGGGACAGGTTTTTGGCCATTTTGGCTCAGGTTACCTGGCCCTGGGCCAACTGCTAGATGGAAGTATTTCGCTCAAGTTTTTATTGGAACTAGGCTAAAATCTGAGTCTTCTGAGGCTTTGATCAGGTTTCTAGCATTCCTGGTTCAAAAGTTTTGGCCAACAAACCATCAACTTAAAAATTTACCAAAAATTGGTAATTTTATTTTACCTCTTGAACCAGAAAAGAGATCAGCAAAGCATGTAGTTTGGCTTGATGCAAATTGAAAACATGCATGAACATTGGATTATTTTTTCAGTTGTTGAAGCATTTGAATAAGATATCAATAAACTTTACTTATAACTTATTCATAAAAAGCAACGGTCATATATATACTTTTTCACTGCAAGTAAAAGCTCATAAGTTCTTAAAACTGGTAGTTTTTCGCTTTAACATTTCACTATTTTACAGAAAGTCTATGAAGATTGCTGACAAGTTTTTGGCTACTCTTCAACTTTTTGATAACACTTTAGTTCTTGCAATAGGTATATTTACACTTTTTGAAACTGAGGCTGGTTCTCAGCTGGCATAAATGTACGCTTTTATCTAAAATTGTGCTTTGGATCACTGGTTGTAATGTTCTTTTGCCTGTTAACTGAGTTATCACCACAACGGCGTCGCCGAACTGCACCATTCCACCTAGGCGGGACCAGAACAGTGATTTTAGGTGATGGAAGTAATTTGTGATATTAGTGACTAATATTGGTACGTTTAGTCCAATGAAATTTAGGGGTCTTCCACAAATAACGTCACACCCTAACGGGGGTCATCAGATTTGTGAAAAGGGGAGGGTGTGTCAGTAGTTTTGTGATGTCACACGAGTTGTTTTGATATGCATGCTACACACAGTCATACCAGAAAGGAAACGTGTGGAGGCCAGTATGTTTCTATTCCATTTACAATAATGTTCTGTTGCAACCAATGAGGAAATTTTTTGTCGATATTGCTGATGTCGATATTGTATGGGTTGGACATAGCAGGTTTAAAACGAACTCGTTCACTTGCCAGCTGAGAACTTCAAAACACCAGTGAATTAACTAAATAACATAAGTGTCAATTATTTGAAAATTTCCCAAAAGCATCACGGGCTGCACAAAACACCCTCACAGGCCACATGTTTGAGACAGATAACACTAAACAGCAGATTGGGTGGGCTGGAGGGCCGTGTTTCCAATTGACAAAGGCCAATTTTTGTCAGGCCGACGGGCTGTACAAAAAAAAGGACGGGTCAGTAGGCTGCACATTAACATGGGCCCACTTTTTTCTGCAGCCCGCTGGCGGCTGCTGTTGTGCAGCCTGCTATAAATTCATGTTTTTCAATTGGAAACACAACCCTCCAACCTGCTGGACCTCTGTTTAGTGTTATCCGTTTGAGATGCCTGATTAAAAACATTTCATCAACAATCATCAGAAACAGTTGACAATTACAGTCATAATACAAATGATTTCAATGGTGAAGGTTTTTTGAAAATGATACTTATCATAATCAAGAGACCAAATCATACCATAAATTTGAAAAACTGTAGTATGCGATCTCAAACAAAGATCTTAGCAATCAAAATAATCTTAGTGATTATAGTCTTACAGATTTAGTGATCTTATCATTAGAAATCTTAGTGATCCTCCTACTAGTGCATGGGTTCCCAAACTTTCTCTAACCATGTACCCCTTTAGCAATCTAACAGATGAGCATGTAACCTTTCAACATTACAAAAGCTAAGCATATACCCCTTCAATATTTTGACAGACGAACATGTACCCTTAAAATTTCTTATGACAAAATATTTTATCATGATTAACCACATAAAAATAAGCACATAACAGCTTTTTAAAATAATGTTTACTTTTATGTATACATTTTTGGAAATAAAAGAGATGTACTATATATTTCTGTTCGATTGCTAACCGTGAATGTACCCCTTTCAGATAGACAAATGTAACCCTAGGGGTACATGTGTTGTACCCCAGGTTGGGAACCTCTGTCCTAGTGCGTTGCAACCCGAGCACACAAATGACATGATGTTAAGCATGCAAAGCTTCACACTGTGGCAGGAAGCAACAATAGACATCACCCAGTGAGATCACTTTATTATTGCTTGTTCACGCGACTTACATGGGTGCTATTCTTAGCGCACACCCTGTTCGCTCATCGCGCATTCAACACCGCGCCTGCCGGTTTGTTGCAGCACTATATCTTTGGTATGGGTGTCCACAGCTCTCAATATAAAGTCTGCCTATGCTTTTTTGCATAAGTATTTCAGCGGAACAGCTCGACTGCTTCACAAAGGTTAAACGAAACTATTGCGTGTAGGCTAACACTTACTAGGCTACTGCAAATCAGCAAACTGAGCAATCACTCCGACGAACTGATCAGATGACAAAATAAAAAAAATGACGCTCCACGAGCAAACCTCTAATTTCGCTAAGTAAATCTTCCACAACGCGTTCCTTTGTATCCTTCGAATGAACGAAACATTTGATAGACACGTGCCGTAATCAACGCATGACACATTGCACTGAAAGAGCGTAACTTGTCAACAAGCGATTTTTGTAAGCTGCATTGCTGCAGCTTTCTGCTCATGAAGAGGAACCGCCCATTACTCAATACCATTCGCGCGCTTTATATCCATAGATATGCGAACACACAAAACTAAAAACCACGGGCTGTGAAGTTTTTCAATATTTTTTCGATTACAATATTTTTGACAGCAGTTCAATGTAATTTACCGAAGTCTGGTACACTTAGAAGAATTCATCATTGGCAATTATTTCCAGCAATCCGCTAATGTTTCTAAAACTTGAATGAATGCAAGTTTCATTGTAGATATTTTTAATTCGGTCCAGATCTAAAGCACAAAGCACACCCGACACACTATCATCGCATTTTACCAAAGAAGACAAGCTTAAAAATATTGTAAAAAAAGCGATTCATAACGTCTTTTCATCAGTGACAGCGTGACTCGAGTAAATGACTCGATTCGACACGAGTCACGATTTTTGGTGACACCCCAAAAAACAAGTCACATTCTGAAGACGTTCTGTAAAAGTGGTGGTCTGATGACACTGCAAATCACAATAGAACAGTGGTTCTCGAACTTTTTACATCAACAGACCGGTACATAGCACAAAAATTTTGTACGGACCACTAACATACAATCATAATGAGTGCAACAGATTATCGCAATCATATTGTTAAACAAAGCTACTGTATACTTAATGCAAGGCATTACTTTTGTAAACATGCAAAAGTCAAAGTAATTTATCAAATTCAGTGTGAAATGTTCTGCTCTTTCATTGATGGTGTGCGAAATAAATATGGCCGCAATGAAGTTGCAGAAAGACGAAGTTCTACATTAGCATCAAAACAGATTTCTCTGTCTGGCTCTGAGCTAATGCGGAAAGAGTTTTCTCGCATAAGTTCTTGAAAATATCACTAAAATTTTGATTGCATTGTGATTGAGAGACGGACATTTGTTTTTATGAGATATCCAGAATTGAGACAGCCATTCATTTTTATGTCTGAGCAGCAAAGTAGGCTGGAATCACAGCATATTTCGAGCAGACTTTCTATTTTACAGAGATTAAGTTCACATGTATCTACATCTTCAGTGAAAGGATTGTTCATTCAAAGATTCAAAGGTTTCCATTTCCAGGACTTCTCATGTTCAGAAAAATAATAGTCAAAGTTTTAGCTAACTCATTCAAATGCTGACAAAGGATGTCTAGTAACTCTTTAGCATTAGCAAATAGCAATTATTTAAAGTCGGAATCATCTCTGTATCTCCCTACTGTACAAAGCTATCTCAAAGTTCCAGCTTCTTTTTGAATATGTCTGTCGTGTTTCTCAGTACAACGATAATTGTGCAAAACCCTGCAGAGATCTATTAAGCTTGTTCAAATGACAACATACATTCCCCAATTACGCAAGCTTACTTATCCACATTTCATTCAAAAGAAAGTCTGCTAATGGAGAGTTTCTTTTCCTTAAAGACAGGTTTGCTTCTCACATGACCTCAACAAGACGCGAAAGAAATCGTCCTCTTCTCAGTCATCTTACCTCCGCATGGAGGAGACGTTCAAAATACAACACCACATTTCCACACAGTGTTTTGAATGGTGTGGACAGTGGCGATTCTAGAATGAAAAAAGTGGGGGGGCACTGCGGGGCCAAGTAAAAAAGTAGGGGGGGGGCATAAATGTCTATCTTACTCGGTGATTTTCATTGTTTTGAAGATTAAGTTGCTATGGTTAACCCTATCAAACCCAACATAGGCTTGTGAATATCATTACCATGAACTAGCGTTATTATTCACTAAAGACACCTAAATGCCACTGTAGATGTAATCGCACACGCGTACTGCTACATCGAAAATTTTGTGCTAGCCATGCAACTTCCACAGCACTGCACATGTAAATTGAAACACCATTTTCCGTATAATTGTGCCGGCCTCACATGAATGACATAGAGACAAGTAGGCTGTTGATAGTCAACTAGTTTCATCAAAATACAGTATTCTTACTACAGAGCACACAAAAATAAACCATCTTGCAACTAATTCGTTTTTGTGGTAGCTTACAGAGATGAGCACGGATCAGGACTGGATCGGACTGGATCAGGACTGAAGCCAATTTTGGCCGGATCAGGACTGGATCGGACAGGAAATTTTTTGAAATTTGGCGGATCAGGACTGGACCGGACTGAGAAAATTTTTCTTGTTTTAATGTGATTATTTTGAACATTACAAAATTTTCCGTTGTCATTAGAGTTTACAGATTTGCTAAGTGGTAGTGTATATCTTGCCATCAAAGGCAAAAGCTCTGCTGAGACTATTTTGCAATTTTATTTTGAACTGTATCCACCTTTGTCCACACATAACGCTGAGTTCTTGCAGCAACGTGAACAACTTGAATGGTTAGTGTCTATACCTGCTATACGAGTGTATAATAGGATTACCTGGCAGTAGCACAGTCAATAATTTTCTTTGGGAAGGGCAGTCGGTGACGTAGTCAGCCAATGACGTCGTCTAAATGACTACTGTCACTTCCGCTTATTTTATAACAGCTGAAAATTGATAGAAAGCACCAGCAAAAATCTGAGCAAGTTTGTTTCGGGGGAAGCCACCTCTTCGGTCTCATTCTGGCTGCGCCACTGTTACCTGGCAAATGATAGCCTACTTTATCATTCAAAATTGTTTTAAATGTGATTATCACCATTACAGTAATGCTGTGTCCGGCTAAGCACTAATAACTTTGTGACGTAAGAATGTGCTGTGTTTGTAAATTAGGCAGGCCTATTTGATCGCAGTAGGTAACTTGGGAGTTATTCTTGTTTACAATGAGTCGTGCTGTAGAGTTATTTGTATACGGCACCGGTCTCCACAATTACTACCATGTGCATGAATTTAATAAATGTGTTTTTCTTAAGCGTAGTGATATCATCAGTTATATTTTAGTCATTTTGATTTTCTATTGTGCAAACACAACTGCATTTCAAATTTCTGACTGGAAAATTTTAGAAGGGGGTCAATAGGTTTTAAATTGAATTGCAAAATGGGTCGCTGCTTGAAAAAGGTTGAAAACCAGGGTTTAGATTTAGGGATTGTTTTGCGTTTAGATTTCAGGTTCAGCTTTTAGGTTTTGTGTTTAGGTTTAAGTTTTGGATTTAGGTCTGGGTTTAAATATTGGGCATGAGTTTTGGGTTTAAGTTTTGGGTTTGGTTTTAGGTTTAGGGTTTTAGGTCATGTTAGATGGACCTTACGCTGATCCAAGTGTATCGCCCTTGTCAATTGACCAATCCAACCAATCGGATTCTGCAAATTGCAAAATAACACCAGCAGTACTTTTGGCTCTGATGGAAAATCATGAGGCAAAATAAAAATAGGCCTATCTTTTTTTGCGTGGGCGGAGCAAGACTGGATCGGAGTGATGATTTTCAAAAATTTTGCGGATCAGGACTGGATCAGAATCAAATTTATCGGATCAGGACTGGACTCGGACTGAAATATTTCACAGTCCGCTCATCTCTGTTAGCTTATAGACATTTTGTGATTGTGGTGCAACCATAACAATGTTATGCAACTGCTATTACGAATGTGCAGTGTGGATAGGGTGAGAACTATTCAATGTAGTTAACAGCAGCAAGGTTTCGGCACCACTTGCACCTAAGTAGCATAGCAGCGCCGCAGATAGGCATGCATCGGCGTGTACCTGTTAGCAAGATGTAACAGCAAGCGTAAAACCTATTTTGCAGAATATCTCCAACAAAGTCGTTCATTTTAACATTCACACTGAATTTTCCTCTGACTGATTCTCAAAAGTTGACTTTTCAACCTGAGTTGATTTATAACTGTCGTACCATACGCGAAACACCCACTACCTCTAAACCAAAAAAGATTCAGACAAATAGACAATGAGCAATATAATTCTCACACAGATCCCTGCACAGGCTACATTCAAATTTTATATCATCACCACCTCAATGTAGCTTAATCCTTTGTTTATCATGTTGGCTGTCAAATTCATCAACGAAATCATCTAAATCTGTTTTTCAGCTAATACCTTTCAATTTAAAGTATATCAATGTTGCCCAATCTTTCACTGGTCATGGAATTGCTGGAAAATGTTTTCACTAATTTCATTTTTGAAAAATTTCTCTCGCATCAAGCACTGGTGAAGGGAAGAGTTACAGCCAGTGACGCCGGAACGTTTATTGGTCTGGGGGGGGGGCAGTAAAAAGTTGAGGACAATGGAAATTCATGTAAAGCAAAAGGATCATTACCAATTATGCTTGCTACTCTTCAACAATAGTGTTGAACTCAAAAATAATGAAGTAAACTATAGAAAATTTGTTTCAAATCAATTGTGATCAACCATAAAATTCCGATGTTGCTATTATGAAAAAGACGCCTTTGCCCTAGTTGCAGGTGCGGATCCAGGGAGGGCGATTGGGGCGATCGCCCCCTAAAATCTACGAAAGTAACTTTATTCACCATGATCTTTTACAACTCGGAAAACAGCATTCGCAATATAAGGCCATTGTGTCGCGCATTTTTTTTTCACAGGAGTGTTGTGAAGTATACTTTATCCTTCTTACAGTAGCGAAGCCGTTATGATACTTGACTACCAAATATTACTGAAATTTCCCATCCCTTAAACTTATTCGCTGGATCCGCCCGTGCCCAGTTGTCCCACTTTTGAAATGACAGGGGTAATGCCACTGCTTTCCGGCATCCCTGCTTACCGCTACCAGCAGTCACTGTCTTGAAGCATTACCTGCCAAGATGTCTGCGCTCAACAGTCACATGCGGGCGCGGCAAAATGCCTAATATCGTCACTTGAAATGAACATTAGAAGATTTGTTGCCATGTTATTGTTACACAATAAAGACCAACAGTCAAACAATCCGATCGTAAGTTTGGAAACCTGCCTCTGCAGGCAAAGCAGTGGAAATGAGTGAACTGCAAGCTCACCACTGCATGACACTGGAACAATGAACCTGGCTCTAGTGCAGTATGAGTCTCGTACCGGCTAATAAACTGTCATTGCAATAAATAAATCAATCAATCGGAATTGAGCTGCTGACGTCAAGTTTTCTAGAAAATTTTGGTCCTTAGTCCCAATTTCCAGCTGGGAGAGGCAAATGCCCGTTTTGTCCTCCCCCCGTGGACGGCCATGGTTTTGACGTACCACGAGTTCAAAACTGTTTGCTTGACTTCAGTGTAAAAGCGCTCCCATGATGGTCACTCTTTGCATTTATATGTTCAGCAACAATGTTGACTTCAAAACTAATAACAGAAATTATTGGAAATCATTCTCAATTTTATGTGTGCGTGAATAGCTGCAATAAATTTGCTTCAAGTCGATCTAGACAAATCATGAAGCTACATATTAGATCTGTTATGTACGGGCACGCGTTGCTCCCCCTTTCAAAGGGCAGGGGGGCAGTGCCCTCGTAATGCCCCCACGTTCCGGCGTCCCTGGTTACAGCTACCAGCATCAACCAAACGTAAGTAGCTAAAAATGACAAAAATTGTTCAAGCGATATGCGGAGCTTCGACACTTTCCGAAGTAAATTCTTTGCCAAAGTTATTTTACTTTTAAATCATTTTCACTAAATAAATATGATTTGTGAATTCTTTCAAGCAGCGGCGGATCCAGGGAAGGGTGATTGGGGCGATCGCCCCTCCTAAAACCTAAAAAAGTCACTTTTTTCACCGTGACTTTTTACAATTCGGAAAACAACATTCGCGATACAAGACCATTCTGTCGCCCATTGTTTTGTCATAGCTGTCTTGTGAAGCATACTTCATCTGTCCTACAGCAGTGAACCCGTAAAAATACTTGACTGCCAAATAATCCTCAAATCGCCCCCCCCCCTAAACTTACTGGCTGGATCCGTCCCTGCATTCAAGTGTGTTTCTGATGGAAATGTTTGACCTCCGGAGCAAAGAGCTGAAATACAGGAAAGAATTGCTTCTGAATCATTACAGATAATCCTTACAAAATTCTATGAGGTTGCAGGACATGTGGGTAGAGATAAAACTGTATTCACGAACAACTTACGTAAGATGTTTTGAAGTCGTATACACAAGGTAGCCGAATGCAATACCACAGCCAGGATAAATTGAGATAAATTAATGAAACCAATTCCTAATGCTTTCACAAACCTTTTGCTACAGGGACAAGCAATAATCTTCTGACTGTAATAAATCCAGCTCCATCTTACACTGAAATGCACGAAAGATCAATCTTCCTACTTCTATGACTATTTCTTAGTTTCAAAATGATTTTTTCAGGTTCAATACCACACCCGCCCTCTGACTAATTTTCACGTGGGATCCGAGCAATCCCTGCCAGGCCCGTATCCAGGTTTTGAGGTTTGGAGGGACAAAATACATTTTTAGGGGGTACGCATTCTGTTTTTATTATATGTTTGAAACAAATTTTTCTTGGAACAAGAAGATTTGGGGGGGTAAAAAAGAAATTTGGAGAGACAGTGATGCCCCCCCGTGGCTACGGGCCTGATCCCTGGTATGTGTCGTCATAAAGAACTCTAGTTACCCAACCGTCAAAAACAACAGCACAGCTTATCATGCATTTGGAAAACACTGAATTCAGGCTAGAGGTTTGTAAATCATCGTTTGAACTATTACTGGCCGAAAGCAGGGATATCTAGAACTTCTAGATATCCCTGGCCGAAAGTTATCTACTGCATGTGTCTAGGGTTGTCAGATGGCCGGTATTTCACCGGTCTTGCTGGTATTTTACTGCTAATTTAACAGACGCCGGGAAAAGGACAGACTCCAGTATTTTGAAAACCAGTGTCTGAAGCCGGTATTGTGAAAATAAATAATTTGCCATAACTTCAAAAGAAACTAACGCAGAATTTCTCAAATTATAATGACTCTTGTAGTGAATCTTGTCAGGACAGTTTCTTCAGCGAAGTTTATTTGCTACTGTTGTTGCAATGGTGCGATTGTCACGTCACGCACACACCAAAATGTAACGAATCAGCAAAAATACGGCCAAATTATTAATTGTGGCTTAACAATAGTGATTGACTCTCTGCTTTCCCTGTGCCGCTTACGAATTATGACACAGCTTAGATCTGGCGCTGTTGACAAAATGGCCGGTATTTTTACACAACGCATTATGCAACCTTGCGGTATTTTTACACAACGCATTATGCAACCCTGTCAACCAAACGAACTTAAATGGGAAATTAAGAAAAAACTGGGGTGGCCAAACGGGGGGCCAAGCAAAAATCTGGGGTCCATGGCCCACCCTTAGAATCGCCACAGGGTGTGGAGTTAAGGACTCGACTCCTAACTTCATAAAAGTTTTCACCACCTTATTTAGCAAGCTTTTAAGGTCAGCAGGCGGTTTCACCGCAGCTAAATGCACCCGATAGATTTATGCCAAAAGTAAACAACATTTCGTTGGGGACTAGCTTATTTTTTTATTTTTGGAACTATACCAAGGCAATAGACAGTCATACTTGCAGCTCCATCTGTGCACACTCTGACCCAGTTCCCCATTCTATATCTTTCTTACCAGTGGCATGCAGAGGTGGGGAGAACGGGGCGACGCTCCGGACATCAAAGACAGGGGCATCCAAGGAGTGAAATTACAAAAATTAAAATGCTGTGACTAGATGATTTTTCCTATTGTAAGACTACTAACACATGTTGCAGGAATTTATTTTTTGAAGTTTGTTTTTTGTCAACAGTACTTTTTACATATTCAAGTCCCAGTAATTCTCACATTCTTCGATACCAGCGACCTATACTCTAAGGGCGCGGCGCACAGCCAATCAAATTAATAGCTACGTGACTTTTTCCAGATCGTGCGATGAAGCGAAAATCACAAAAAAGATTGAAAGATAATTATGGACGTTTAATTGATCTTCTTAGCCATATTACAAAACTGTCTGTCACATTTTAACTTGCTTGATATAACTGATTTTTCGATGCATCACTAGCTTCCCGTTTCGTTTTTATGTGGCAACCCTGGGTCTGTGGTAATACAGCCGCACACCTGTGCTTGCATTATGAGCATCATTCGATCTTTGGCAGTTCAGGCGGATTGATCGTAACGGCTCACACAAGCCCCTATCTCTTCTGCCCCCACTAGTTGCATAGGCCTATTTCACAGCCACATAATATAAAACAAAAGTTTCTTCCGCACTTTATGCGCATTCTCAATGGTTTTGTAGTTTAGCAAATTCGAAACTGTTAACCCTACCTGTCCGCCATCCCAGCCGCATATCTTCTTTGCTCCTATTCGACGAGACATTCGCGCAGCCTGTTGTTTTCGCAGTTTTGAACTGTGCTATCGTAGCGTTGAGTGCGATTTACTCAGGGTTGTGGAGTGGGAAGTCCCACTATTCCACTCCGGGAAATTCCAATTATTCTACTCCAACTACGGATCGACTCCGACCTTCAGCTGTATTAGCTACTCATAGTGATATTTTTTTCCGATGAACTTCATACACCCTACTTTCTAGGGCCGTAACGAAGGGAGCACAGTACCACGGGTACCGAATCACTATGGGGTGCACCGAAAAGTCCGAACAATGTCACAAGTATACTTTCTTCAATGAGGTACATTTGCTTCCTAAAAACCTAAAATTCGAACATGGGAGCGTCAAACTTGCTTATTGCCCCGGGCACCATCTCACCTCGTTGTGCCCCTGCTACTTGCATTTTCCACGAAACTTGTTCGAAACGGTGCACATGCTCGTTCATCTCTCACCTTTGCAAAATATGAACAAGCAGGAGTTAGTCTTAATTATATTTACAGTAAAGAAAATACTCGTCTGAAATAGCCACAATTCAAATTATTAGAATTGCTGAAAGCAGATACCTTGCGAACGATATCAACAAACAAGTAAATGAAAACTGTATGTACAGGGTGACACAAAAAAAACGGTCGTCACCTAAACTTGAATGACTTATGAAATATTTAATCAATTCTTTTTATTTTTCAGATTTACCACGTAGAATTAATGTTCTAAGAGTCTACCAAATTTGATCTTCGAGATGCCATGGACTACTGAGCCAAAAATATTTATAGTTGAGGCATCTTTTCGGCAGAAGTCTATCCACGCAGTGCAATTGCAATTCAAAAAACGGTTCGGATGTCGTGAATTTCCTGTCCACTCAATGATCTACAGATGGGTCAACAAGTTCAGAAACCATGGGAACATCTTCTGGGGTAGCACACCCCTTTAGCACTGTCTGCAAAGGCCATTACACTCAGTGCAGTACACTGCCTGGGTTGCCATCTCCAAACATGGCATTATCGGCAATGCTGGGAGTCGCAAATATTTTTGGTCCGCAAAGCGCAAATCTGCAACGAAAATTGAATTCGTTTGCTCCGCATCCGCAAGTGTAAAGCGTTTGCTCTGCAATAGTCCGCATCCGCAATTTCAAGTAAACATTTTTGGATGTTTAGCAGTCGATTAAAAGCAAGTTTCCTCATAAACCTTAACACATTATATGTTCTCGACATCCCTTCCTTTTATCACAGGCAGTACACAGAACCTTTGAACATAAATTTATTGCAAACGTAGCCAGTTCATAGCAACAAGCATACTTAAATCTGCTGTTAGGCTACATATTCAGAACGGCATTGTTTTTTTTTAGGAATAGAAATAGTTCGAAATTCTCGGACTTTAAGCTGGAGCGCTTTTTTCTTAATATATCTGAAGCAGTGGAGAACACCTCTCCACTGCAGCCGAACTCGGTATCGGCGTATTATACTTTAGGAAAAGTTTTATCCACACTTTGCGATGTGTTGATGGAAATAACTCCTCGTCTAGTGGGGAGTTGAGGCACTCCTTTCAGCTCCATGTACCCATTCTTGCTCCATGTGGCTTGATACTAGGGCCTCCTCGCTTTCAGGAGTGACGGAGCCAGACATCTATAAATTGTAAGAATATGAGAGTATATTAAAAAAACATTGACAATAGCGGAGCAGAGATTACATTCGCAAAGCCTTTAGACGTACCACCGAGTAGGTCAATTTACTTATGGACTATTTAGAATAACTTCTTGGTAAATGTCACACTTGTGATGATACCTTATAATGGAGATAGCCATCATCTTCAGTATCAGCAACATTTGATCCATCGTTTTGGTCAGTTAGCAGTGGTACTGAAAGTGACGATACGTTGTTGAGAGCTTCAGCAAGCAGCTCATTTTTCACCTTTGACACTAACTCTTTATTTATTTGGGACACCACATATAGTCTGAATCTCGGATGGGTGGCAACAGCCTTCAGGAGGTCAATGTTGTCGAGCAAATGAGAAAATCTTCTATTGAAGCCAGTGATGAGGTGCTCCAACAAACTTTGTCCATGTTTTAGTTGTGCACCTCTCATCCTTTCCAGGCTTGTTCTAAAAAAATAAATTATTTAGAAA
>Ga0210059_1003198_pt1 | contig 26091 bp, 13 predicted proteins | sample Ectturendosymbi2_FD_188042 | JGI IMG/M metagenome (GOLD analysis project Ga0210059, IMG submission 188042) | Ecteinascidia turbinata endosymbiont from Florida, USA - Sample 2 (SPAdes) (version 2) | ecosystem: Host-associated > Tunicates > Ascidians > Unclassified | place: Key West, Florida... | reverse complement strand
CCCTGGGCGCCAACCGTTAGGTGGTAGTATTTCGCGGAAGTTTTTACTGGAAACTAGGCTACAATCCGAGTCTTTTTGGTACTTGGATGACCTGCTGGGGTTTCAGGTTCAAAAGTTGTGATGTAAGTTAGTAAAAATATTTGACTAATTAGATATTTAGAGAAAAATATATATAATATTGTAAATATCTTGCAAAATACTGACAGCAGGAGAAACAAGATGCCAAATTCGGATTCAGCGGCCAAAAATTATACAGAAAACATCCCAACCTCGACATAAAAAATTGTTCGTTGCGTAATCACAAGCTATGTTGTTAATTGGTCATCGTCATCCCATACATATATTGAAAATGCAGTGTTTATAACAGCTTTTTGGACTGTTACCAATCATGTCAAGAAATAACTTGAAAGCTTGCATGTATCCTCAGAACAGCATTAACAATATTCCAGAACTCTTGCTTTTACATTTTCTAAGTTTTGTTCGAACTGTTAACTTTCACGCATTTTCCACTTTCTTTAAGCTTTACTAAACAATTTTTGGTCCGCAAAGTTATGTGAAATATGAAAGCATTGGTAAATGCAGTTGAAACTAACGAGACGTCACAAAAGTACTTCTGAGAAAAATGTTACAATATCCTTAGACGATGTTGTACAAAAACCGACAAAGCCGGTTTGTGGCACGATCTAACTTTCAAAAATTGATGAAATTGACTGTGAATTCTAATTGCTTTGACTCATTCTTGAAAATTTGCGCAATCCTAACAAAACGCCAGGCTTCAAAAAGTTTACTTATTTCTTTGCGATAGACAGAAATTGTCTTTTGAAAGATAAGGTTTCTTGAAATAAAACATGTTTTCATGTTGAACAATAATTTTAGAAGAACGTTTCAGAATATAACAAATATTTTTTGGATATGGAAAATATTTTACCAAAGCCTTATGTCGAAAACAATGAAGCGAAAGGACCTGCTCCAACATTGTACTGTCTTTTTCAGGCAATAAATACTGTATGCACAGCGTGCAATCATTAGTTTTAACGGTATATTTTTCAACACCACTACAGTTTGGTACTGACGCGTTTCTTCCAGTGTTTCTAAAAGTGAATGAAAAAATATATTCAAATCTTAGAGTTCTGTTGATCATTTTTATGATGTGAATTATCAACAAAATTCCAATTGCTAGGGTCTACAGGGAAGCTATTAAGCTACCACTGATGGTATATTATCAGACAGAGCAAAAATCAAAATATTCCAAAACGTTTTGCAACCAAATATGTTTTCTAAAATGAATTTTTAAATATGTCAAAATTTGGCGCTTATTTTGCAAATGCGTTTATTTATTTAAACTGTAACATATTTACTTTATTGTTCGTACATACGTTTCTTTTTTCATTTTTTAAAACGCAGAAGACCAAAAATTTAATTTAAAAGAAAACTAACCCAAAGAGTTTTGTTGTGCATTACAGCAAAACGCAACATGGGTACAAATTGATAATTGCTGTATTTTCTCAATAGTTCTGTTTTGCTTCTGTGTGAGTGTACGCACGCTCAACCTGCACTAAACGAGAACATCCAAATCATTTTACGAAATATTTTCGAAACTTTTGAAAATGTTTTTTCCTCTTTATTTGTACATGAATGCCTTGCGCTTTTAAGAAGTTATTCTAATATATTTTGATATACTCCGTGGATATTTCGTGCAATAATCCCCTCATATTTTGTAGGATGCTTCACACATAGTTTTACAAAGATAAACGGAATGAATTTCGTGCAATCTCTTCCCAAAATGACGCAGACCAAATTGCATTAAGTTTTCAGACCCAGGTTACGATAAGGCACATTTTCCTATGCTTTTAGATCAACATTGAAATGTCGCTATCGGACACTCAATTAAAACTCATCGCCGAACTCAAGCTCTAAATTCACAACATTTATAAATTGTGGTTATGTCTGTTCTTGTTTCATTGAGCCTTACCTGACTCAAAAATTAAAAATATAGTCTGACTCAAAAATTCAAAGTACACATTATTATCATTATTAGAAATGCTTTCGAATCTCAGCCATTTGTGTGAAACAGTATGAAATTAACTTGTCATTCCAACAGCAATGGTAGCATTCTCTTGAACGTGTACTCCAAATATACGAACAGGAGATGAAATTCATCAGCTGCATTAAATTGATGATTTATCACATGCTGAAATAGCTATCATCAAGTGCACATATATGACCAAGACCGCAGGAACTCTTGAGAGAAAATACCCAGTCATATGACAGGTCTGGCTGTAAGACTTTTACAAAATCTACTGACTGCAAGGACTAAAAAATTTCTACACACTTCAAACCAATGCAAAATGCTTCTACTATAACCAGGGTTTTTTTAAGGTTTCGCTTCGGTGACCGCAAGGAAATTTTAAGAGACCGCTTGGAGGAATTTGAGAGACCGTTCTCCATTGATGTGATCTCAGGTCACTATATTTTGAGAGACCGTTGGAGGAATTTGAGAGACCGTTTTGGTCCCTCAAAACACCTTAAAAAAAACACTGACTATAACAATAATTTTATCAGTCACACAACGGAGTACAGCAGTCTTGAAATAGACTCTTGCAACTACCCATGGTGGCCATAACACGGACACAAACACTTGTACAGGATCCGTCAGCTGTCAGCGGATGCTAATAATCACAATTTACAAAATGTCGAATGTCATTGCGAAATCTCATCGAGATCATTAAGTTTCGCAAAGCAAGTAAATATGAACCTTAGTGACGTTTCAAGCAGAGTTTCTTTCGCCGGCAATAAGCGCCCACTTGTGGTTTGAATGCGTCACAACGCTTTCAAAAAGCCAGGGTTGTGCACATTCCGACTTCCCTACCATTTTATAGTTGCGCCACAATGGGACGGGAATCCAGCGTTCACAGTGCATGCAGAGTGCTACACTGGGCATGTTTTTGGAGCAGCGATAAAACTTACACAATGTTGTTACCAGGGATGTGCAGAGGGGCATGAACGAGGCGAAGGACCCGGACATCCAAGGCAGTGGGTCATCCAAAGAGTGAATTTACAAAAAGTGCATTTCATCAAAATCTTGTAAGTAGACCACGGCTGCAAATTTTTCTGTGAATTTTGGTAGTGCGCAGCAAGTTTTAGTAGGCCTAGCGCGCACATATAAGCTTTTTATATGCATGAAGTATAAAAGGTTATAACATTCATATGCATGAAGTATAAAAGGTGAAAAAACGTTCGCGTACTCCACGACTTTGGTCGCGCGGCGCGACCGCCTTTTTGCACCCCAGAACAAGACGTGTCCAGGACCGGATTCAATGAAGGCGAGGCCCCGGGCAAAGTCGTGACCGCGAGGCCCCTTAAACGCTTTGCACAACTGCGTAGCGTTTCACGTACCCTCGTTTCAACTTTGCAGAAGCACAGGTCAAAAACGTCAAAACTGACTCGATTTGACAACCTGCACTTCAGAGACAATTGGGGGTGACCATGTACGGCGGTTCGTATACGGTTAATTTGTTCAAACATGCAGTGATGAGATTACAGTTCGCTCATGTCCGATCCTTATCCTGCACAGGCAGGTTGCGAAACTTGCTAGCGGATTGTTCTACTGTTGGTCATTGTTGCGTAACAATAAAACCGCAAAAAATCCTCAAACCTTCACTTCAAGTTACGGTAGTAGGCGTTTTGCCGCGTGTGACCATCCAGGGCTACCACCAGAGCCGGAGGAAGGGCCCCCCGTACCCCCCGGCCCGGGGGGCCCCCAAATCTGACAGAGTACCTTAGTTACAGCATATAGAGACACCAGAACTGAACTCACCAAGAACTAATTTCACACATTTCATCTTTCAATATTCATACTTATCTCATACGTGAAAGAAATTGATCTTCACACGACCTTCCTAAAGTCAATCATTGCGAAATCCATTGTGAATAGCTTCGTTGTCAGTATTTGCCTTGGTAAGCTGGCTGTTGTCCAGGTAACGTTGCTGAATACACGATGATTGTAAGCACTTTTAGTATAGCCTAGTAAAAAATTATTCTGGAAAATTAAGTTGTAGAGCAGTTGCGTAGCTTGAGCTTTCAGCCATAGGGTAGGAAACGTACAGCTGAAAGAGGTGGTCACTGTAGGGCCCCCTCGCCAACACCCAGAAAAACGTTTAGCTTATAAATGAAAGTATATCCGGATGTGGATTTCTACATACTTTACTAAAACCCGAAAACAGCAGCCCAAAAACTTCCGAAAAAGGCATAAAACAAAAAGTTACTGACAACCAAAAAAGTATACTGCATACCGAAATATGAATAAAATAGGGGCTCAATTTTTCATTTAGCTTGTTAGGAGGAGGTTCGCCCCTTGTAGGCCTACCACCGTTAGTCACACCACTGTTGTAGGCCTGTGCTGTATCCTTTCACCACACAAGTACAGAATAACCTTTATACAGTCATACAAAATCGTATTCGTAGTCCGCGCCTGTAATATTCAGTGCATCTTACACAGGGCCGGCCCTAGCAAGTGTGGGGTCCAATGCAAAACCTAAGCGCGGGGCCCTCTGAGCAATGGTATTATTTACGTCATTGTGCTCAGTCAACCGTGGCACGACGTTTTTATGAAGATGTTTCAGCAGTATAAATATATGAATGTCATAAAGACAGCAGTGAACAGCATGCTACTGTAGTGGACGACATTAGACAGTGTACCACTACACGAGTAGCACTCGCAATTCAGCCGAAAATGCTACAATGAAGATCCGAACGGAGAGCGCAAGTGCAAAGTTATGTCAATCAAACAGAACTGGCAAGTGTATTGAACTTGCAAAGCAATTAAACGACACTTTCGTTCGAAAAACAACTGACTTAGAGAAAACTGCTACTATGAACTGATTACCTGACACGATTTGGCCTGCGAGGCGACACTAGTACGCTAGGCTTTAATTAACATAAAATCGCAGTTACCATCTGCAGAAACAAAGAGCAGTGTCAAGAACGCGTAATAGCGACTACAACAAGAAGGCTCGCTCAACACTCACCGTGAAATACGAACGCCAACTGCCCCGAGCTGTCGTGGCAGCAATCAACGTTCCGCGAATAAACAAATTAAACCGGCGAGGCAACAACACACGAATCTCCACATTACCTTTCTCACTTTTGGTAACCAAAAGCGCAGAAGCGTTCTTGGTAACATTTGTGCGCACGATCAGGTATCTGCTTTATGACGCAATGCGCAATACAAGAGAGGAACCCGCCCAAAGTTTCCCGAAAATCCAACTACATAGTTCCTCTTAATGCATGGACTGGGATGCAGGTCTGCAACCAACTGATATTTTCGGGGAGGGGCAAATGATGGAACTTGTTGCTGCACCTAACAAATACATATGTTTGTGAGAATTTCGGGGGGACGATTGCCCGATTGGCCCCCGTCTGGTTGCGGGCCTGCTTGGATGCAAACGTTACTTTATTAATTATAAATTTAATGCACAAAGATTTTACAACTAGCTCACCACAGACGTAGGAACACTTATCAAACACAATACATAATGCGCATAGTTGATTGACGCAGTAGAAGCCTATAGCCGCCCAATATAATGATAAACTAGAACGAGTGTGCTAATGACATTCACAAGATTTTGCCTTGCCTACTTAAGTTGCAGTGCAGCTTTAAGTGTCCTTTAAGCTCGTGAACCTGGACTTTGAAGTAATGGTTTTCTTCCTACTTACGCTCGCAAATAGGCAAAGCAATAAAATTGGTGGGGCGGCAAATGATAAAAGTACATGAACGACCGGACAATGCGGAACAATGTTGTGGACAAAGGAAAGAAAGACATTTTAAGGGCGAATACTTCACAAAATTTTGAGCTGGTTTGCATGAGATGTTTGGTTTCCACTGGTTCAATCTCTCATCTTTTGTCGTTTGCTTCAATCTCGCATTATGTTTAGTAAAATATCAAAATACGTAATCTATGTCAAAATCTACCATGAAGCAAAACCGTATGCCTTTGTCAAAATGCAGATGATTCGCAATTCAGAGTTGTGAATTCAGAGTTGTCCTCCCGAAATTCTCACAAACATATGTATTTGTTAGGTGTAGCAATATGTAGCCTGAACTGGAAATCACAAGCCCGAACCTGGCATTTATGTTAAAACCCGATTTAGGCCAGCAAGTCAAATTTACAGAGTGAGTAAAGATGTGCACAGCTGCGGGGCATCAGCAGCGTAGCCCAGCAAACATGACTAAATAATTCACAATTAATCATTTTAAATCAAGATTCAATCAACTCAATTGTTTCAACGGTAACAGGCGACAAGTAAACGTCGTCGCAAAACAATTTGTACGCAGACCCGAAACAATTTGACAAACTTAGTCCCGAATCCGGCCCGACCCGAAAGCCTCGGTCGACTTACAATTCTACCGCAGGCAACCAAAAACTTTTCGCAACAGAAAAATCTTTCGAGAACTGAACAACGTTATGTTGGTAGAACTACCGTCAAAGTTGATATACGACAGACACCCGCCTTGACCTGCTCACTTAATCACCACATACTTTGATTGCAATAGCTGTAAGGCTACTGCAGTCTTAAATGGCACAAGTAACAACCAAGTTCTCTCCATAAGGAGTGGGACGTGGTGTAGTGCACATATAACGCTCAGCATGAGAATTGAGCACGTTTGATAACGTTCGATAATAATTAGAAGAAATTCATCGTTCATTCAAACGAGATAATTGTTAACAAGATTCATAAGCCTTTCTACAATTCTCGTGCGAAAGAAGTATCTGGCAAAAATAAACAAACTGCCCAATCGCCATGGCGCGGGGCCCAATGCAGCCGCATCGGTTGCATCGGGTTAAGGCCGGCCCTCATCTTGCATCAGAGTTGTCCAATGAAAACTCGAAACTTTACACCAATGAGAAATCCAGTTATTTAACCATTAACACTGTGCCCACTGCCCAGTTGTGGGCCTCGGCTCAATTGTGGGCCGTTCAGCGCATTTTATTGGGCCGCGCAACACTTGTTGTTGTGGGCCGTGTTTGCTGCGGCGATTGCGTGGGTTCAAACATAGGCTACTGTAACAACTGTATACTGTAGTAAAACATTGATTGTTTGATGTTAACACGGCATTGATTTTGTCATTATGGGGTTTATTACATTAACATAACATTGCTATGTTACAGATAACTGAATACAACATAAGTTTGAAATTGGGCCTTCAAAAAAAGTGTGGACCTTTAATTACGACTTGGGCATCCGCAAGGAGGTCAAAACGGCCATTCACCCCTCCTTTTGGAAATTGGCACTCAGAACCAAAAATTACTAGTAGGCCTAAACCTGAAGTCAAGAGGGCAATCCCGATCAAATTGATTTAATTCTTGCATTGACACTTTATTTGCCGGTATGACACCCACAGTGCACAAGAACCAAGTTCACTGACCTGGGGTTGTGCAGTGATGAGTTTGCAGTTCACTCATGTCCGCTGCTTTGCCTGTCTGCAGAGGCAAGTTGCGAAACTTGTGTGCAGATTGTTCTGCTGTTGGACTTTATTGCGTAACAATAACCTGGCAACGAATCTTCACGTGTTCACTTTTCGTTTTGTCGCATGCAAGTGCTGAATGCAAGTAATGCAGAGAGGCAGTTCTAAGTTAGAACGTCTAACAGTGGATAGGCACATACTTTTATAACCTACTGTGTAAAAAGAAGCATGATAAGTTTGAAATATCCATTGTTAGTGTGAGACTGAACGCTTGTCCGGTTTATATGGATGAGCGTTCATCATGAAAAAGTCAGTAAAGACAAGCAAGGATTTATTCAAAGGGTGTTTGATTGCTTGGTTCCTGTTTCTAAGTAATGCTGGCAAGTCTTGCTAGATAAAATAAAGACATGATTGTGGTTTTATCATGGCAATTTGCTTCTTTGTAAAGAAGTACCCTGCTTGAAAATCAACAGATAGTCTATTTTATAACTTATCGCAATATACCTGGCTATTACTGCCAACGAAGCGAATTTTTTTGTGACTATTGTCATAAAATGGAGCAATTTCTTTTTGCGAAGAAAGAGTAAAGCGCTTTGTAAACGTCCGTGTGCATTGCATCGTCAGCAACCTGAAAAGTATAAGCAAAATGTCGACGTTTCTCCCCAGGAAAAAGTACTGCGGACGCCCATAGAAAGGGTACTTGGGGCGATTCTAATGAAAAGTTGTTTCACTGATCAACTATGACTGATGAAAGGTTAACAAATCTGGCAATGACATCTACTGAAAGTGAAACCGCTAAAATATTAGATATGACTGGGTTGACAAAAACATTTGCATTTTTGAAAACTTGGAAAAGTCATTTTCTTAGCGTGAAACATATCAAATGCTTAAGTCTATGTGCTTTATACGTTGTGTTGATCCTGTAGAAAATGCTTTGATAAGCATTTGTTAAAATAAATCGATGTTTTTGTTTACGTAAATACTATGTGTTAAATGTAATGTATTGTATATTGGGGCCCCCAACGTCCAGGTTCGGGGGGCCAACCACCTAGCGCCGGCCCTGGCTCCCACTGAGGGTTTTTCCACCCAGATTTGCTTTTTTTTAGTCGACCTGGGTGTCTAGGTTTAATGATGAAAAATCGCGTTACTGTAAATCTGGCTTTTTTGAAGTGACGCATTCATCAGCAACTTCAATGTGTTCAATAATATAAAGATAGGCCTAACTTTATATTTCAGTGTTTGCATGCGCACATCAGGTGGGAACGTACACATATCAGATGAAGCAGAACGTGTTCAATCGGTTTGATATCCTCATGTAAGATCATTGTCGGGGTTATATATGTATTATTATTGTCTCTAATGCCAATTGAAGAAACTCGTGAAACAAGGGTTAGGACTGATTGTTTAAATTTCGATGTTTCCCTATGCATACAATTTTTTTTAAATTCAATTAGAGGAAGAAGGTATTTGGATTATATTTTTGTGGGATTTTTTATCCCGCTACAGTTAAAGATTTCACAAAATTTCCTTGTTCAATAACAAATGTACTCCTACAATTAGTGAGAGATATCATCAACGGAGCATGTTACCAGCGTTATGAAAAACGTGTTGAGCAACAAAGCGGTCGTTCAAATGCTAATGTTTGCGTTGGAGAAGAAAATTTGGAAGAGGAACTATAATTAAATCTGTATTTGATTAATTATCGTTTCATTTCAAATAAGCACACTCGTATGTTTTTGTTCGTAACACAAGCTTTCCGGGTTTTTATTGTACGAACGTTGGTTTTTGGTGTGCAATCTGTGTTTATTTGAAATCACTGAATGGGAACCTGCATGTGACTGTCGAACACAGATATATTGGCAGATAATGCAGCAGGACATGACGCTGCTGAGGCGGTAAGCCACGTATATCCTGTGTGAAAAGAAGCATGAGTAAATCCATAGCAGTGCTTCCACAAATTTGAAAAATCCATTGCTGGTGTGAGACTGCGACCGACGTGCCCGAGTGAATAGCTCACCTTAATCAAACGACTCATATGCAGGCTTCTTTTCACACATTACAAAACTGAAAACTGGTGGCTTGTTAGAATACGTCTGTGCAGACTTGTGGGAATACGTTTTTATCGTTAAGGTTTCGTTCTGACTTTTTAGTGATCACGAAGTGCAAAGCTACATTTGCTGTAGCAGAGTTTTCGTAATTCCTCTGATCAGTTTTTTAAAGCCGGCGTGGTGTTCTCACTTGGTAAGTTGTCCGATAGTCTTGTCAAGGTATATATCTACTTCTCACTGCTTGAAACAGTTTTGCGCAATGTCTAATTTCTTGTTTTTTCATTACTCACGCTGTTCTGGCCGTTGATTATTCTTACATTATGACTTGTTTGCAAAAAGTGCTTGAAAAAATGTATATTTGGCAGTTTATGAAAAGAAAAAGCATATCTGATAGCCAAAGAGTAGAAAAAATTTCAGACAAAAGATTGCGAATTGAGGTTCAATCAGCACAGGCGAATGGGGGTACAAGGGTAAATGGTTTTGTGAACGTCCGTTTGCATGGCATCGTCAGCAACCTGTTAAGGATAAGCAAAATTTCGACGGTGTTCCCACCTAGAAAATTTTCTGCGGACGCCCATATACACTGATTTCGATCCAACTACTGGGTGATAATGCGTGGTGCTGTTTGGTTCATTTCTTTCAATTCACTCAAAAACGATAAATGCCAAAGTTGTCACTTTCCTTAAACTATCTACTAAACGCGGTCATCAAAAACTCTACAATTTTGACGCGTGGTGTACAGCTTAAAAACATGAAAAGTCAGCAAAACAGTGTTTTGATATTCAAGCGCGAGGTCCCGGGCATTTGCCCGGTTTGCCCAATGTTTATTCCCGCCCTGTACAAGTCTTATTGGCTACTAAAACGTGCTGCATAGATCTCACGGGAACTTGCCTGAGGGGGAACAGGCAAATGTATGTTAAGTGGCCTGAGAGATGAAGCACTGCATCGTTTCCTTCATCTGCTTTTACTGAACAAACATCCTTAGCGATTTGTTTATAGTTCAGAAAAATATCAAGGGCTGCACTGCATCAAATTACATGGTTGTACTACTTTTTTCAGATACCATACCTAAGAGAAAAAATAGACAACTCTATCTCCTAACATGCCGTAAGTGCTATCTTCATTGGTGGATCTATCTGGTTCTTACTTGCATGAATAAATGCAATGTCTAATTCCTCAGTGCATAATTTACCCATGAGTGGTACAAATTTGCTTAAAAACATGTCTCAAGCCTGCAGAATAAAACAAATTAACAAAAACCTAACACACTGAAAACAAAAAATGTTCTTTGAATTCATTTTGATTCAAGTTTTCAAATCTTGTTTATTAGTTGAAATTAGTTTTTACTTATTTCAAATGCCTGTATTTTTTACATTCCTCAATACTACAATTAGGTGGAGGGCATACTATGAAGCAGTTGCCCCGAGAATCAGTAGACTTATCTGAATGCTTCTGGTTGTTACGACTATAGATCTGATGTTTAGGAAAATTTTTGAGCTTTTATGTTTTGACAAACTTCATGTTGAAATGGATTCGGTGTGGTTCTGAAGGAAGTTATGAAGATTTTTGTGTGTGGGATATTTAAATAAATGCTGAATACTTCTGCAAAATTCTAATTGCAGCCGTGTAATAACGTTGAGCATATTAGTTATTGTGAACTTTTCAGTTATTGCCACATGTGCTTTATATCACTTTGGCCAGGAAATTGAGCATTATCGCGGACATGATTGTCGAAATTCAGGTCACTGCTAACCTGGAACTTCGCACGGAGCGTCACTGGCATCAGATATTTCTTAGATTAGTGGATGTGACTCATTTCCTTTAAAGCAGTTTTTTGAAGGAACAGTTGACAAATTTACAGCAAATGCAAGAAAACGTTTTTTTTGAAGTTAGATAATCACAAGTTAAGCATTGAATCGCAATCTTTCTTTTATTTTCCGTCAACTTTTCAGGGTGTTATATCCAAGAAAATCCTTTGGGATTTTGCAATTTTATATTTGTCTGGCGGGTTTGGATAAAATCATTTGCCTTCAATTTTTCATATGCATTCGTCTTTTTATTCTTCTCTTCATATATCCGTGAGTCTCCCTCAGTCAGTCCTTCATGATGTTTTATTACTGAAAACACTGAGAGTGCATGCTCAAGAAACCCCTGGTGCCTACAGCTCGCATCAGCGGTGATTGCAACCAGACCTGACCAGGGTGTGGATCAAGCGGGTACGCTGGATTCGGCATCTTCAAAAAGCTCTTGACAAACCCGTGGTTTAGAAAATAAGGTGCAACTCTGGCCAATTTTATGCAAATTCTGTGATTAAAATTTATGCATATTTATACAGATGATCAGGGAACTTTTTGGTTAGTTTTTGCATTTTATTTCACTAGTTGCTACAATTCGAGAATGTATTACCGCATTTTGGAGTGTCGTAATAAAACAGTTTCAATGTTCAATCGTGACGAAAATTGTAAGAGGGAATAGCTTCACACAAAACCATTAGATTCTTAACTCTACGCCAATGATTTCCAAGATTCAAAGGTCCGGACGTCGATTCTGTGACGTCACAATCACAGGAAGTTTTCAGACGGGTCTAGAAACAACTATGAGCAGGCGATTGCAGGGCCCGAGTCAGCTTTCGACGCCTCTTTATTCCCAACTCATTCTTCGCATCGATGCTGCCAGGAACGGACTGGGTGGGGGCGCCAAAACTGAGTTTGCCCCAGGACGCGGGAAACCCTAGGTACGCCACTGACAAGGTTGAAGTGTCGTGGTGTTACCGTAACAGTGACAGGAAGTCGGTCCAAATATACAAGAAAGCAAAGCAATTAATAAAAATTTCATTTTGCAGTTGCAAATTTAAAAAATGTCCAAAAATGGCCAGATGTGTTTTTTCATGACCAGCACATTTCAAATAGGCCAAATATGTGTAATTTGACCATGAAATAGTCAATATGGCAACCCTGGTGACAACATATAAAAATTTATTGGAAAAGTATTTTGAAGACATCAAGTAATATGAAGCGCAAAAGTCTCCACCACGCAACAAAAGCAATAGATCAAAACGAAACGTGCAACTTTATCGAATTCGTATTGAGAGTGTTTGCAACCACCACGTACTTGTTGCCTGATTCGTACACACCGTTTGGTATTTTTCAAGATTAACATTATGTGTAATTCAGTCGCGTGGCAAGGGGAGGGGGCTCCTGGAGTTCCGGCCTTGAACTGCGCCTTCTGGGGAACGGCGCGTTGTTGATTAAAAATTAATTTTTAAAAGTAGCTTCAAATCTCTTACGTTTTTTTGATTAGAATCACCAGCCTATAAACCTTAGAAATGTGGTTGTGAAGTGAGAAAATTGATTAAATAAGCAGGCCTACTCAAAAATCCGTATCAAATCCAGGGTGGTAAACTACCCTTCTGTTTGTCTTGAAATAAGGGCCTTTTGACATACTCCTTTTGGGGCAATTGCCACCCAGTCCCTGCACCCCCCTAGCTAGTCAAGGCCATTTCATACCATCTCAGTCAAAAGCCCTTTGAATAAAGGACAGAGATGACATTCAAGGCTAGGCTAGCAAACATTGCTGGTTCTGTAGATCACGGTTACAATTTTGCCCCACTAAAAATCGGACAAAAATTTCTTTGTTTGAAATCAAGGTGCATCAAAGCTACAGTATCTTAATCCTTTTTCTCTCATCATAAGATCCTTGGTATCCCCTTAGAGGCACGAGCATCATTGCGTCACCAGACACCATAGACCCGCAACCAGCCAGGGCGGGAAACCGGGCAATTGCTCCCCTCCCGAAATTTTAAAAACATTTTGAATGCACCAATTGCATTTTAGTTTTTAAGTACAACAAAAAGTTGCAATCGTTTTGCTTCCCCCGAAATTTTAGGTGTTTGCGGTCCTGCCTGACACTTATTGGCGACGAATATTTTTACATTTCGTGGCACGTCTCATGATATATTTTCAATAAATGTGATATTTTCAATAAACAAGTTCCACAAGTTATAGCCTATAGTCAGTGGGTGGTCTTATCAACATCAAATTTTGGCGGGAATAGTGAGGAACTCTGCAATGATGAAGTTTCTTTGTTTTGATAAAAGTATAAAACCATTGTTTTTCTGAATGATTTAAAGCAGGAGTGCCCAGTCTTTTTCACACCATGAGCCAATTTTTTTCAAACGCGAATACCGATGGGTATACCATTTGCTATTTCTTGTAAGGATGTTATTTCACATCAATAGTGATTTACCAGGTAACAGAGACGTAGGAATAAGTGGTCTTGGGGGTTCCAATCCCCGGACTGCATCTTCTGGGGTGCCGGCAAGATGTTAAATAAAACTTATTTTTGGAAAGTAGTTTCAGCTCTTTTCAGTTTTTGTGCTTAGAATCCATAGCCTAAAACATGGGACAGTAGCACAATTTGGAAAGCTGGTCTGTGCGTTCCAGGTAATCAGGCCAAGGACTAAACCTGATGCAAACACAAAATCGAAATCAAAATCTCGTATTTAAAAGCGGATTGCGAGCGTTTGAAGCCAAGCTGTCACCTTTCCTTCTTTTGTGTCCAACGCGTAGTCTGCATTTTTGTCTAATTTTTGTTTTTCTTTAGCTTGTTTTGCAAAGACAAATCTGTTAGAACATAACAAGTTGCAATATTAGTTTAGGAATGCCATTAACCAGAGCAGACAAATTTAATACATTTGAAATGCTGAAATGGCCGATGCCGAAAGTACCATAATATGTACATTGAAAGTACCTTATCTTTAAAATATTGCTAATTCTTTTTTTGAAAGTATTGAAACATCTAAATCAGGATTTCCTCCCTTTTGCTGTGCAGCTCTGATCAATCAAACCTGGTTGAGACCAGTTGCACCATCGTATGGTACTCTTGACATGTAAATGAATAATTACCAAGCTAAAAAATAAAGCTCTGAACTTTGAACTGCATTAATAATGCTTGTCACGGAGGAACGCAAGCAATAAAAAGATCTTTCTACCAACGTCAAGAAAGCACCTTAAGTTTTTGTATTGCTCCATTCAACTTTACAAGTCTTATAATTCTAGGTTAAAACAGTCATCAGAAGTAATATTCAGACGCTCATTGAAAAATGTGCTGTGGGTAATTTATATCATCAATTTACAAAATCCTTTCAAGGCAGCATCTTTTTACTTTTAAAGATAACATTGCAGTACATATGCTGACAGTGCTGACTTTACTGCCGAAACAATACAAATTATGGGGATAGTATTGCCGAACATATAATTAGTCGTATCAAAGATTTCAAAGGCACCAACGCTTTAATAGACGTAGTAATACCGTACTTGAAACCCTGTTTTTGTAACAGATGAATCGCTCGTGAATGTCACAAATAAGTAACGGCCAGACGAGGACACATAAGAATTCAGCCCTGAGTGACTGAGCTCTGGGTCTGTATTCTTAGATCCGTCGAAAAAGTGAAGGTAGTCGCAACAACTTTCCACATCGTAATAGGTAATCTGGCTTCTTACGTAATAACTGCTATAATATGAAGTGATTGTCCAAGTGCTATAAGCGTTGTTGTAATAACTGTTAGGATAATTTCGGGACTGGAAATAATCAGAACTTCCATAAGCTGTGAGTGATGTGCTGTTAACATCCATAGAAGCGTCAAATCGAAAACCATTGTCTGTTCCCGAACTGTCTGTAACAAATTGCACGAACAAATAGGGTCCACTGGATTCGAAGTTGCTCGGGTATGAATTGCCTGTGTAGTTCTTCAGTAGAGGGGAACTTGAAGAAGATCCATCAAAAAATGCCAAGTAATCACCATCATAATACAAATCTACGTAAATGTCACTTACATGAACTTTTGTTTGGGAATAAATTAACCAAGAACAGAAAAGGTTGTTTCCGTAATAATAGGACGAATAGCCAGGAGAGGTGATGTACATGTCACTTCCAAGAATGGTTTCAATGTATTCCACACCATCGCAAGCCGTGCCATTGTTTGGGGGGGCGGTGGGCTGGTCATTGGTGGCAACGTAAGCGCTGGTAAAATTAACTGAGAAACCTTGCCAGTTTCCGACGCTATCGCTTGTAAACTGCAAGAACATAACAGTTGATGTTGAAAGAAATGACTTTCCTGTCTGATGACCAGTCAGAGCAGCAATGAGCGATGAATTACTTGACAACCCATCGTGTATGTATAGAAAGTCGTAGTTAGTTTCAAGGTGGAAATCAACCAGTGTAAGTTTGACGACATACTTCTCGACAGGAATCTGAATGGTCCATGAACAATCTGCGTTCGGATTGTATGCAGAGGGGTAATTAGGAGATTGGATCGATCCGCTTGAGTGATTGAAATAAGTGCTTCCTGCACAAGTTGTTGAGTTATCCACAGATTGTTCAGTTGGCACTGCTTTTACAGTCGCTTTAAACCCACTTTTCGCCTTGGAGCAATCCGAAGATAAGTGAATTATAATCTCGTTTCTTGTAGACTGAAAAACGGTTTGTGTCAACTTTGCAATTGAGCCTGTCAGTATGGCAAGAGACTGTCCATCTAAAGAATCGCCATCATAAACTACCAGGCGGTCACAGCAAGCCTCAATATCAAGGTCGACGATGTTCACCCGTATAACCTTATCATAAGGTACTCTTATCCACCAGGTAATGTCGGCGTTATCAGGATAGTTGCTTGGATAATTCGGCGAGTATATTTCGCCAAACATGTCGTTCACAGTTGAACCATAAATATCGAAAACTACTCTTGCTTTGCTCTGGATTTTGTCGCTGAACTGCAACATATCTTCCAACGTCTCTTTGTATTGCAGGTCAAAGGTCATCTGTTGATTTGGTTGAATGTGAATCGTATTAGCTGCTGACTGTGTTTCATTCTCGAAATCTGTAATCAAACATAAGCGTAAGGTTTTCAACCACCAACCCACAACATTTTCTACAGGTGGACAATGACTGAATTCGAAGATATTTTTTCAAGTTAATTAATCGCCACAAACATTTTCAGTGCCTCGCAGAAACCGAACCAAACACGTTAAGTGCATTATCCTAATCGAAGATGATTGATGAAAATATTGAATGATTCTATTGGAATATCAAGATGGGTTCATTTCTTTCTGCGTTGGTTGGCTCAAAATAAGATAGTGCAGTGTTTGCGCCGGCGATACATTTTGCTGATTCTACGCGCAGTTGCAGCGCACCGAGGCTTGAAATGTGCCAGTTTCTATTGGCAACTCTTCTGGATGCGAGCAACGTTGAGAATTGATCAATGTTTCACAAACCAAACCTTGCACATGTTAAAGATTCGAAACCATCATTTTTTCAGTTTAAGAAAATTAATTTAACGCGTTGTATCTGACGAACCAAGGAAGCAGACACTGAATTGTTTTCGTCATGCCCGGAAGGTTTGCAAAAATTGATGGAGACATGCGAATAGATTACGAGATTTGTTTGAAAAATTGTACAAGTGCTTATTGCTGAGAGTCGTTTCATGAGAAACAACTAGAGAATTGTGCTTGCCAATAGCCTTTTCATCCACTAATCAAGCTCTTCAAGCGTTTTTTTCTGTTTTAGCGAATACATTTAGCGCAATTAATTCAGTACCGCCAAATAAATATATCTATCTATCTATCTATCTATCTATCTTCAGGCATGTAGTATCGTATTTGATTTGTTGTTACATATCCGAAAAACTTATAATCAGCTAAAACACCGAAGATGAACACGTGTTAATGAAATTGAACAAAATCAATCAAGCCCAAAGTCATAACCTGGAATAGCTTTTGGGGTATATACAGCTGCGTTGCCCCCTTCAGTTTTTGATTTTTCCATAGTTTGTCTCGCCTTCTTTTGAGTTGATTTTTTTGCTGTGTATGTCTTTCCCTGGTGAAGCATGGTGAAGGATTGCATTTTTGCATATTCTGGAAGATAGGCGTGGAAAGCACATTCGTTCACGGTAGAGCCGTAGTTTGCTATTCCAATCTTGATTGTTTGGGTTTTGTGATTATTTGGAAATGCCTGGGGAAGAGTAGCATTGCTCTGAAAATGAAGCAAAGAAGTTTGTAGATCATTCGCATTTTATCAAAAAAAAGAAATCAACAACTCTCTGAACTGTTAAACAAGAATGTTCAAATATCTAAAGCTTGTCAAATAGCCTCTAGTTAAATCAACTGACTTCCAAACAAAAATAATTTGACTTTCTTGTTAAGTTTTATACCGGAGCCATGAGTTGGTCCACGAACGTAAAAATTGGAACTAACGTCTTTTTACTTTTCTCCTGCCATTCATTTGAAAACTCATACAAAGTTAAACGTAATCAAAGTCAGCAGCCTTAGGGGACTCTAAACCCCAAGACCACTTGTGCTGTGTAGAGCTCGGACTTAAAATCAGACAGTTGTAGTCTTTTTCAAACGCATGCTTTCGTTTGCCGGAACGTTAATTTCTATAAATTCACGCATTACAAAGACAAGCATCATACCATCATCACTGTTACTTAAATGTGGCTGACGTGCTATGGTTCAACGTAAAATTATTCCCAAAGTCGTAATTTTTGAATACTGTTGTTATTGTCTGAAAGTTCGTCGAAAAGCATAGATTGGTGCAAATCCAAAGTTTCACACAAAACCTGGTGATATTTTGTTCAACGAAAATATACGAGGTTTGATTTTGGTCAAACTCACTCACCTATGTTCGTGCTGATAAGGATCAACTTAGAATGAAACATCGGGCATCAAACATTTTACTGTATATGGAACAATAAAATAGCCTCGAACGTGGCTCTCAGGCAAAATGGAAATACAGTTGTACAAGTATTTCTCTTTGCCCCCAAATCTGTGGTTGTTTTTTCCACAGCATTGGATGTAGTTGCCCACTGCTGCAAAAAAATTCGCACGCTGTTTTGCCACATGTCAAATTGCTGATTTTAGATATAGGGTTTGTCAAATCTTGAAGAGAAAGATATGGTGAGAGATTTTTTTGCTGCGTGCCGATTTGTGGAGGAACTGAAGCATCGCGTAGTGTTAATCTGAAGCAAGGGGAAGAACGTCTTGCTATTTAAGTCATTTTGTCGGTTGCGTAGAGATAGCAGAATATTTCCGAGAAAAATACATTCAAACCAACTCACGTCCTCGATTTCCTCTTTTTGGAGCGATTCCACGACGTAAACGTCTTGGTTGTCAATCTCCGCTGATACAGCGATGCCCAAAATCAGGCACAAGGTTGAAAAAAGTGTCAAAATTTGATTGCTCATTAGCGTTCTCTTTAGCATAAACCTGTAGTAATAAAAATGTTGCTTGGTTTTATACCCTCTCTTAATTCAAATACTTATGCTGAAAGTATCGAATGCAAGACATACACTTCATGTGGTGAACATTCGGTGTTCAATTACTTTAATTGTGGTGTCAAGATTAAGTATGTGATTCACCCCAAAGTGATTTTAAAGTTGCTATTTTACGCATGTGTATTGAAACTTAGCAATAATTACTCAAACGTAATATGAGAACCGATATTTTGAGAGAATGAGATAGTGCACGGCCAAGGTAAAGTTTACTTTGTCATTTTTATCGTCAACACGTTCGGTGAAGGGCGGAATGCGCAGACTACCAGGAGGTATTCTGCGGTTTTGCCGCCATGTTGGTTTGTTTGTTATGAATTATTGAAACATAATAAAAATGAAGTGCGAGAAAATACACAAGCACAAGAGACAAATACATAATATTTACGAATAGTTTTCGCTGGAGTCGAGTATCTCCGGTCGCTTGGGGCTGCCTCAGTTTTTTTACATGGGGCTGATCACCGATATGGCGTCTCACTTTCTCCCGGTGACAATACAATGAATGCACCCGACGCAATTGCAACGAGCATGGATGTCAACATTTTGCAAGCAGCAATTCAAGTCGGCTCCCAAAACAACCGTCAACACTGTGAGGTCTTGCAACAATACGCAGTCCTTCTTTTCCTTCCTGCTAATTTTTTAATGTACAGACAGATTACTGCTGTAAACAATTCCCAAGACTCGATTCCAGAGCATGGCGGAGTTTGTTTGTGTGCGATATAAAAATACGTAGATTCGAGATTTTTCAATAGAGATATCCCGTCACGTGGCAGGCAATCAATGCTAGCGAATGACGGTGACATTAGTATTTTGGCAGCGAAAAAAGAAAAAGTTTTTTATGTCCTGGAAATTCAGAGTCAATAATTCTACGAATTTAACATAGTATTAGTTGCCCAAACCACAAGTGACCTCCTAATGATCTGTTTGCATCGTGAGGTGTATCTGCGATTGTTCTAAACTTACTGTAAATGTCCGCTGATGTAACAGTAAAATGGTGCTTTTAATTTATTTTTATGATATCTACTTTCACGTGTTATATTTTTTCAAATTGCTGCTCAAACTCTCAGTTTCGCCAGATTTTAAGACTTTCAGCCAATACCGTTATAATCTGCAAGATGTCTTTTTCATGCTGCTTCTTTAACATTTCTAAGATCCTTTCTCCATACCTACGCAATCACTAACAGCAAGAAAGTGCAAACTCCGACGAAAATACTGGATTTTATGTGCTTATAAAAATATTTTTTCTCTCACATTCTTGTTAGCCTGAAATTGAAATTTAGTAACAAAAATAGAAAATTTTAACGCAAGTTTCTGCAATTATTAAAAGTTTTTGTAGCTTTGTTCTTGAAAAAATCGTTCAGTAAATTATGTTAAACGGTCAGTGAAGCAAGACCGTTTGACATAATTTAGAGATATGCTAAACTTTTTAAAGAAATCACCATGTCGTCACAGTCACGTAATACTAATATATTTTACTCTGTGCCGTCCACAGACATCTCACAATAAAAGTAGATAGTTTCAGAATTAAGTAAAAATTCTCTAAAAACAAAAATGTTTTTCCTATTTTTGCTTCAACGTGCGTTCCTGAGGACGTAGCAGTTTGGGACACATGTTAAAAACCCATAAAGGACCGGTGGTTGGATGCATCGCTTACTTCAGGGGTCAAGATAAACAACTGCAATTTGTTTACTTCTTTAATAATAAATTCGGCGACATTATTGTAATATAAGCTGAAGAACATTTTCCAATCCCTCGATGAGATTGTTGCGAAACAAATTTATCGTTTTGCTTCTGAAAAATATTTTTCAAAAATAAAAGATGTTCATTCTGCCGTATACGCAAATAAAATTCCTCCGTTTGATGTCGTAGGTATTAAAAAGCTTTCATGTTTTCAGGCGTATTGCATTACGTTTTGTTAATAACTTTTGCATAAAAGTTTCACACATTTGTTAAACATTTACAAAAAGGAGTGCTTCAAGCTCACAAACAATTTGTTTGTTAGTTTACTAAACATTTTTGAACAGTTTCATGCTCTTAAATCTTCATTTTATGATTCTAACTTTTATTTGAATTTTTCGCAGGGCAATTAGACACTAACAAGCATTTCAACGCAAGCAAGCCACGCAACGCACGCATTTTCTCAGCACCGCTTCTTGGGTTGTGAAATTACTCATATATATACATGTATGTACATACCAGGAACATAAGACTGAATTGCAGTGAAATTCAACATTTGGGCCACTTTAGTCGATCAATATATGTGAGAAGTCTGCAGGTGCTTGATAAGAAATGGCAAAAGTGGCGTTTTAGCGAGCAACATGTGCAAAAACTCACAAGAAACGACTGATAAGAGTTTCTTAAAGGCCAACCGCCAAATGTTTCCACTTGAGCTCCTTCGATGATAACTTGCAGAAGAGCTTTTTCGTTCCAGACAGATATTTTGTTATCATGAAAATATAGAGCAAATAAAGAGATAATGACCTTACGGAGTTATATTGTGGAAGGATCACCAGGTGCTGTACTTCCCACAACTTTATCTAAAACAATGTAAAACAGGGTTTTTAAGCATTGAAGTAGTTAGTCATACGTAGAATATAGGCTGCAGTTTGTTCGATTCTTTAAAATTTTACTGGTTTTGAGCACAAAACATTAACAACCATAGCAACATTTCTGCATATTGTATACAAACAGTTACTAAGAAAACTGAGCAAATTATCACGGTTTTGGCATGTTTCAATCCTATCTTTAAAATATGAAAAAACGATTCACTGAGGCCAGATGTGCCAAACGAAAGCCCTCAAGTCAAATGTGGCCTTTCTCGTCATTTTATGTGGCCTAAAGAACTTAAAGGGAATATTAAAATAACTCTATGCTGCTTTACAGTCTGCATTGACCGTAACCTTCATCTCCCACAATGCATTTCGCTTATGTTACAAACTTTGCAAGACTCTGTGATGCATCGGTGTGCTGTTGTATGTGGAATATTTTCGCACATGTTCTCAACAGCTCACGATTCTTGTTAAAGCTCGATTATCCAATTTATATACAGTAAAACATTTACATCATATCTTTATACTCAGTTGCAACAGGTGCATTTATAACAACCATAATGATGAAAAGAAAATGAGTTTGGCGTCCTACCTGAATAGTGACTGAGTCAACAGAGAGAGGAAACTCGTCTCGTGTTGACTCACACTGTGCGGTTCGTGTGCGGCGGAGTGACAGGTGTTGCCTTTCGAAACGTGCCGTTAGCGGTGTGGATTGTTTAGCGTGCTGTAACATACGAGTATGCCTTCAAGCTACAAGCCGGACTTCTGATACAGCGTGCCATAACTTATTCTCAAAAATTTCGAGCCAATCGTTTATAACATTCTTCCGCAAATGAATGTCAAAACTAAAATAAGTGAAGAGCAAACCCCACTCGCTCTAAAACAGTGGTTCTTAACCGGGGGGCGTCAAGAAATTTCCAGGGGGGCGCGAGCCCTTACATGCTCTTCAACATGGAAAGTTTTTGAACGAGAACGTGTCTATTCCAAATGTTACGCCAGTGCTAATCTTACTCCCCTAGATGTTATTTAGTTCCAGCGGAGATGGAAGTCGGGGTTAGGTTTCTTGAAATTTTGCAGGCAAAATTCGAGCCTACACGCAAACATTCAGGGGCGCAACTAAGGGGACTGTTTAGTCAGCATGCAAACGCAAGGTCGTTTTAACAATAATATCTGTGCCGTTGCCCCATTTGAGAATTTCAAGGTAGCCGGCTGCATTGCAGAGCGGCTCGGCTAATTCCAGATAAACATGTATACGCATACACTTTGCACAGCTCCACGCAGGGTGAGATACCGTTATCGCTTTCTGTAATTCGACGCGATTTCTGCAATGTGGCCGCACACCTGCATGATACAAATGTTTTTACAGTTCTCCCGCCTTGTTCTTCTGTGATGCGACAATGTATCTTTATGACAATTCAACTGCACTTGAGCCACACTCTTATTGAATGTGCGACAAGTTTTTTTAATGCGGCTTGGCAACTGCAGGCCACCACACGATGTCGATTTCTCGGCCAAAAAAGGATAGTAACTTTGCTTTCTGGTCATCCCAATGGCGACACTCAGCTGCTTAACCTCAGAACCGTGTCGTTCACTCACACTAAGCGGCGCGGAGTAAATATTTAAGTCTACAAATAAAAATAGCATTTCTATTGGAATATCAGCTTTATGTGATTAACCGGACAATTTTTCCACGTATGAATGGTTTTGGTTTGAGATTATGGAATCTTATGCGAAAAGCCGATTATAGCATTTAAAACAGTGGGTCCCAAAGTGGGGTAAATTACCCCCAGGTGGTGATATGCAATTCTGGGGGAAACGCGGAACCAAAACCACAATGTTGTTCTGTATTGTGAGCGATTACTGCAAAATATTGAGGATAATAATAAGACATAAGCGCTAGCTTAATTGGGGTAAGGGTTCGAAAAAGTTTGAGAACCATTGGTTTAACCATTATACAGTGCAAATATTCGGAATAATCTGTATCCACTCTGCCAAGAAAAGTGCGGTTGTAAAGCTATGCAGAGTGAATAAAACAAACAAAGAATTTGCAAAAGTTCGCATAAGTCTAAAACAAGCAACTGCAACACATTAAGCATGCGGGCTAGAGTGGGAACATGCATATCCGTGACTACCGGTAAACTTTAGGCAATGTCTATCGAAAGAAAGCGTTTTCCATCTAATGCTGCAAAATTGTGTTGCATCAAATATTGGCCAAAATTATCAATAATAATCAGTAGCCTATAATTTTGCATGCAGGGCTCTATGTAGCCTGCCGTGGCGAGCGAGGGTTGGTAGTTATCAGGTTGAATGCAACATTCCACCTTTGAGGCCGTGTTGTGAAAACATATGTAGGCCTATCCCTTTCTTGAAAGATGCTGAAAGTCTAACAACGTATGGTTGCGCGCTTTGATGCAGTCAGTTTGTTTATATTCGTGCTTATTCTTTGAACACTACAACCGCATTTTACTTGGTGACTGAATGCTCAGACATCAGTGCTTGTTTGAGGACGTGTCATGCTGCAACAACCTCGACCACGGTTGGACTCAGTGTCCTACGCAGGAAGTAGTGTTGTACCAAGCGTTACAGACTAGCGAATAATAGTGTTAAGGAAGTGTCTGCAACCCTGTTTTCCTACCTACAAACCTTGCTATTAAATTGTTCTCTTGTGTCTATTTTTATAAATCTGCATTGTGCAGACTGTGTTTTTGTACTCTAGGAACTTGGTGTCTGTTAAAAAAACTTAAAATTAACTGAATTTAACAAGAAATATATTTGTTTTAACAACCTATTTAAAGTCAGGGGGCGTGAACCAAAAGAAAATTACTTAAGGGGGGCGTGGTGGAGAAAAGGTTAAGAACCACTGGTATATGAGGCAGTGATAGCGTGACTCGAGTCAGTGACTCGACTCGAGTCACGATTTTTGGTGACTCTGACTCGACTCGAGTCACGTTGAGAAAGATGGTGACTCGAGTCGAGTCACGTTTTTCACAGAATGACTCGACTCCAGTCACAATCAATGACTCGAGACTCGAGTCAGAGTCATTTTTGCAGAATCTCAGAGCCTCTGATCGACAAACCCAGTTTGTTTGCAAACAAAGAAATCATTTTTTGCTCCAGTAATGATCAAAATTGGTCCAAATTTTCTGTTTTGACTTTCAATTCCTGTTATACTATATCCTAAGGGTCAAGTATTCATAACGTGCGCAGAGGAAGACCTGAGATTTGCTTTTCATTGAGGGGCCAGAAGGGCACAATATAGATCTACTGACACATCATCATGATCCAATCAGGTATTTGCATATCGTGATAATGGCCGTCGGCCACATAGGCTACTGTTACATTGAGTCTTTTCCAGATAAAGTGATTTAAGCAATTTGAATACAAATCCAATGTAAAAATATACAGCTTAATATAATGCATATCCAAATTCCTGTCACTGTTATTAGCCTAAGCTCATGCTGCGACGTGATAACCGTGGTAAATGTTAAAATGTATACACATGGTAGGCTATAACAATGATGAGACAATAATAGGGATTGGATCAATGACTGTTCAAGAAATTCTGTAACTCTGATGACATGATGAGGATGCACAACAGAGCTGATTTTTTTGCTGGTCATTGTCAGGGCTTAACATTCAAAACACACAATAAACAATATCTTAACCTGCACTCCCCAATATGAATAAAAAATTGCGAAGAAGTTCAAAAGAATATCATAAATACCAATCCAAATATGGTTGAGCAAAAATGATAACATTCAAATATATAAAAATGCTAGAATGCTGCAAGATTTAAATCCAAATGTATATGCAAGCACATGTTGCATGTTCGTCTCTGGTTATTTTCATTTATTGGGCATGCGAAAGACAAGAAAATATATACCATGCAGTTAGGTTGGGCTAGACTTGTGGAAATGAATGAGACTGAAAGAGACAAATAAAATGCAAACGGCTTTCACAAAAAAATTGGATATAAATAAGCTGCAATCAAACATCCTGAAACAACACCGAGCACCATTTTGTCACTTATTGGGCAACATATCAGCAAGTTGGTCGTCAATTTATAACAAAAAAAGGAAGCTGCAATAGGTCCGCAGGTGGTGACATGGTTCGAATAAAATGCTGAGTTTGCCTTGTCACTTTAATGGCACCATCATGGTAGTTCTGCATGTACGTTTACGTCCACTGTGCAATTGGTTTTCAGTTTAACTCGCACCATGATCAGGTGCATTTCATTTTGGTATAAGCCTATTGGTTGCACACTTCATGCAACCTGCTTTTCTTTCTTTTCTTTGAAAGTTTCCACAGTTTTGTGTTCAGGTTTACATCTTGGGTTTTAGGTTTACAGTTTAGGTTTAGGGTTAGGCTTATGTTGAGGGTTAAGCTTAGAGGTTATGTTTAGGTTTAAGGTTTAACTTAGGTGCAAACTTTAACATAGGGGTTAGGTTTAGGGTTTGAGGTTTGGGGGCTTAGCATCACATTATGGACAAATATGTTTATTAATTTGAAAGTCTACTGTCGGACCTACGGCTACTGAAGATCCACTGGCGGACCTATAGCCACTGAAGATCCACTGGCGGACCTATAGCCACTGAAGGTCCACTGGCGGACCTATAGCCAGAAATATATAGGAAAAGTTTGAAATTCGTATGACTCGACATTGACTCGAGCTTGTAAACCAATGACTCGAAGTGATTCAACAGTTCTTGT
>Ga0210059_1003197_pt1 | contig 26098 bp, 15 predicted proteins | sample Ectturendosymbi2_FD_188042 | JGI IMG/M metagenome (GOLD analysis project Ga0210059, IMG submission 188042) | Ecteinascidia turbinata endosymbiont from Florida, USA - Sample 2 (SPAdes) (version 2) | ecosystem: Host-associated > Tunicates > Ascidians > Unclassified | place: Key West, Florida... | reverse complement strand
GTTTTGGGTTTAGGTTTTGGGTTTAGGTTTTGGGTTTAGGTTTTGGGTTTAGGTTTTGGGTTTAGGTTTTGGGTTTAGGTATTGGGTTTAGGTTTTGGGCTTAGGTTTTGGGTTTAGCTTTTGGGTTTAGGTTTTGGGTTTAGGTTTTGGGTTTAGGTTTTGGGTTTAGGTTTTGGGTTTAGGTTTTGGTTTAGGTATTGGGTTTAGGTTTTGGGTTTAGATTTTGGTTTAGGTTTTGGGCTTAGGTTTTGGGTTTAGGTTTTGGGTTTAGGCTTTGGGTTTAGGTTTTGGGTTTAGGTTTTGGGCTTAGGTTTTGGGTTTAGGTTCTGGGTTTAATTTTCAACTATGACCAATATTTTCCAGGGGGGGGGGGCGAAAAGTTTTGTAGGTTACGGGCCTGTTTATTTAGCTTCATGAGGCAAGAGCACTGCTGGAACTATTTTTGCCACCAACAAATCATGTCTGGCTGAAGGCAAGATAGCTCCAGTGGGGTTTTTAATTCATGAGGCAAAATAAAAATACAGGTTTCTGCATGGGCGGATCAGGACTGGATTGGACTGATGATTTTCAAACATTTTGCTGATCAGGACTGGATTGGATTCAATCGTCTCAGATCAGGGTTGACTCGGACTTAAAAATTTCACAGCCTGCTCATCTCTGGTTCAGAAGACAATTGTAATTTGCGGCACCCAGTGGTGAACACATAGCAATTTGCTTTGAGGTTTGATGACATTTTGAAAATAGTTTATTTTTATGTTATATTGAAAAATGCATTAGCTCGAGGCACCCTTGAGTATCGTAAATGGCACTCTTGGGTGCCGTGGCACTCCGGTTGGGAAACACTATTTTAAGGAGACGGAATCGGAAATTTGGGAAAGGTCGGAATTGGAGTCCGATATTTTACTTTACCTCCATTACGCAACCCTGCCTGGTAAGCTAGGCTACTCACTGCAGAGTGCCTTAAGCAGACATTTTTTCTCTGTTGCAGTTCGTATTGTAGCATCAAAAGAAGCCACTGTAATCATTAATCTGTGCATGAATATTGATATCGATTTTAGGTCTAATAAGTTCTAACAGTATATAGGCCTACTGTAACTTGAAAGCTTTTGAGTTAAACTGAATTAAGCTGCTTAAATTAATGCTAAGGAAATTTGCACATGATAGCATTTTAGTAGGGTTGCTGCTATGTGTAAGTTTATGCTTAGTCTGTGCTTCCCTTTTCTAGGCTTGAATCCATACCAGTTCTCCATAAGATTAGACAAATGTGTGTGAATGGCGTATTTTTGGTCTGATTCTCCATTTGCCAAGACGCTTATGGGAGCCAATAAAGATAAAGCTAGTCCGACGTTTTCAGCGGATTCGAGGAATGTAAATATTTATAATAATAAAAAACAAAGATAACAGTTTCCTGCAACAAAATTGAAAGGAAAGAATTAAATGAACCGACTATTGCTTATTCAAACCCTTAAATGGCCACAACCACGTCAAAAACGACCCAAAATGTCTCTGTAAAAACATTCAAAAAACAATCAAATGATTATTCAAAAAAACTAACCAAATGATCATTCCTAATTCCCAAAAATTTCCAAGGCACCAATAGCGTTTAAATTTATATCATGTTTTTCCTATTTTGGAAGAGTTGTTTTATGCAAAGGTCGGGGATTGCACTTTTTTATTAACCACATGTGATTGCAGGTGAATCCTAGTGATTATACTGGCAACGTCATGCTTCGTTCAGTTTTTAACCACAGTTTCATCAGTATTGCCCACACACTTGTTTGTTTTTTTTGTTTATATACATCAAACTGCATAAGTATTGTACGGTTTCTTTCCTTGGCCATGTGTTTGGGCCTCTTTGCATCAAGATTAAAGTGAGTTCGTTGGCTTACTTTCCAGGTCACTTAACACGAATTCTGCTGATTCACCAAACGCCTTTCGGAGAAGTTAACACAGCACGCTTGCAGTTGCTTGGTTCGTAATTGAGCTAATTGGAAGTATTTTGATGTATGTTGGTGCTTTGCAGTCGTCGTGTTTGTTTTAACTGGGTTTTGTAATCCAGATTGCAGTAACAATGAAATTACTCCGTGTGTGGACTGCGGTAGGCATACATCCAGTGATGGATTTACGCATAGGCCATGGCCTAGGGCCCCGCGTAACTCTTTCCTATGACGACTCATTATTAACTAAAAATCTGCGAAACTGCGCAGAGGTAGACCTAGTTTGGAGACCCCTGATCTAAGGCAATTGTAGAACCAAAGTCGGCACAAAAAATATATATTTTTGAGGGGGCACTGCACATGCGAGGGGCACACATTGACCCTTTTAAGACAAACGGCCAAATAGGTCACACCTGCGCTGAGCCCCAAAATCTAAGATGGCCTAGGTCCCCGCGCTGCCTAATTCCGTCCCTGCCTACATCCTATCGGCGGTTACATCACAGTTCAGCAACTTTTGATGCATATTGGCAAAACAAATAATCAGCATGATTTTACCTCCGATTTATTTCATGATGTGGTCGGCTTATGCACTCATGTTACGCAATTACTAATATCTTTCCGCGGTCTATCTCGGTCTTTAACGTTGTGGGCACTGAGTCATTGCACGTAGAGTGAGAGGATCAAATCCCAAAATAACTCTATGTGGTGTTGCTGCAACATCCGTTTTGGCGCTTCCTGTAAATGGTACGGTGGCGGTATGTTCGAAGCCAGTGGCTATCACGTAGCCTATTATCAAAAACATGTTGTGATGGTAGAATTACAACGGTTTTTGCTACGAGATATTACTGTTCGTAGCGTTCTAATGCAACAAACATCGAGCCACCTGTCAACTCAGCGTAGATCACTTCTGCAGCGGCAGTCAGAGGAACCACACAAGTTACATGAAAGTATTGTTACTCTCGAAAAAATCTATTCCACTAAAAGTAGAAATACTGCTGTCCAAAACTACCCAAGCAAGAATTAGAAAGTTGAGAGCTTTCAAATTGTTGAAGTAAGTACTTTGAAAAGCAGTCATCAATCCAAAGCTAGTTGCGTAACATCACCTAAAATCGGAATGGAAACAAAAGTCGCTTCCCGATCTCGTTCAAATTTCTTTCCCAAAAGTTACGATCCCAACTTCAATGTCAAAGTCAAAATATAAAATTTTGAAAACTGAAGGGAATACTTTCAAACGTCTGTAATGGCCTTTAACGCATGTTGCAACCAGAATATGTAAACTTCTTTATGATTAAGTTAATAGTAAAATCCTCATCCACGTGTGTTACTTTGACCTAAGAGCTACTCGCATAAAAGTGGAAGTACCCATAAATAAAATCATAAATAGGTTTTTGAAATGGTTTTGCTACTGACCGTGAAGTATTTCGAGTCCTTGTAGGGCTGCTGCCCCCGCCATTCTCCCACAACCTCAAAATGGAACTTGAAGTGATTTAACTAAGATCTTAATTGACTCCCTGATGGCAAGATTCAATGACAGGCATTCGTTTCAGTATAACGTTCATTTCAATAAAACTTATGACTGTAGAGTGCATAACAATAATGCTTAAAATTAAAAAGAAATGCTACGCAATTGTAAACCATCGAATTTCTAAAAATTAGGTTAGATGGATTTAAATTGCTACCGACAGTACCATCATTCTCCGCAGCACAATATTGACAGAGGCCAATATCCACGTTAAGGTTATTTTAACGTTTATCGCGAAGCGATAGAATGCTTGGTTAGTGAATTTGTCGGCCTGCCCGTCCAAAAGCTTTTTCGTTGACGCAAGGCATGAGTTTTCTTTCTAAGTGGGCTTGAATCAGCTTTTCAGGTGCTACTTGGCCATGTTGTTGAAAAAATAAAGCTATCACTTGAGTAATTTTCAAACGTGCATAGTAACTAAAATCAAAGAGTGCCATTATTTATATACCTGTTCGCAGAATTTAGTGTACTAACAGCATTCGTATATGCGCCCCAGTGTGTATTTTTATAGAAGGGCAGCTGCTGCAATGTCGAACCATAAAGCTGTCCGTGGTTGCGTCTTCTAATGCTTTAAAAGCAGTGATTATTAAAAAATGGGACGGGTGTGCCAACAGTACAGCTATTTGTTATTTCGTTGCTTGGCATTCATAACGTTGGGAAGTTGTCCCCCTCTGAAACATGCCAAACACGCCCTATTCTGCTTTATTATTGTTTTTCTGGAAAATGCCTTCCACACGCGGCCAAAGTTCTTTTGTAGCAGAATTTGCAGAAAAGTTTCGTAAAAGTGATGAAATGCCGGAAGTGAGTCAGGCAAGGTAAACGCTATAGACAACAGCACGGAAAATATATTACAAAACGCACATATTTGTTTCAGTGAGGGGAAAAATCTTTCTCGAGGAAAACGGATGGCATTTATGAAAGTTCAGTTTCTGGCACGGTCTACATAACGCAAGCAAAACATTCTGCCAATTTTTAACAGTGATATAATTGTCTAAAGCTCAGTATTCACAGCATACTTGATGCTTTCTACCTTTTTAAAAAATTTTGAGCCTAGAGAAGAAATTAACTTCGCTTATAACGTAAGTGCCGACTGTTTGAAATTCAGGCAGGTTACTCCACAAAGACCAAAATGCCTAAGAAACACAGATAATAGAGAGCCTTCGTTGAGTTCTGACAGCCTTGGTTTAGCTGGACCACGTTTTATCTAGTCTAAAACTCTTGTTCGAAAATGTCAAAAGGCACTTGCCAGCTTCGCCTCTTTTTAGTTGCACGACTGAGTCTTTGTTGGTATTTGTCATTTAGTAGGGTGCAATAAACTGATTCATTAAAATGCTCTTACGTATCAGATGGAACTGTAACGGCTGTGAAGAAAAGATTGATGTGTTGATGCAAAGCTTGCACTGCGAACCTAACGAGATGTTTGAAGTATGCACAAACCTTTTGAAACGCAAACAAAATGAGTAAAAGGATTTCCTAAACATTCTTGCCTGATTCCAACATGAAGATGTCTTTGGATACGTAACTGCGTACTTACCACAGCAAATTGCTCATCAGTTTTACTCTAAAAATCTATTCAGCTTGCTTTATGATGAAATATGTTAATTGAACTCTATCTAGAACAGGAATTCTCAACGTGAGGCGTGTGCCCCGTGTTGGGTCAATTTGACATTGAAGAATGAAGTTTAGTGGCGGAAATAGAATTCCTTCGCCTAAAAAGGCGTTTATTTTTTAAGTAATAAAATATATATTTCCCAGGACAGCATCATGACTTTGAAGATGCTTATGTGGGGCATGGCCCAAAAATCTGAGATTGCTGTTGACCATGAAGTATTTCGAGTCCTCGTAGGGCTGCTGCTTCCGCCATTCTCCCCAGAGGAAACGTGGGCACGAAAATGAATGAAAAAAAATGAATGGCCCAAAAACGTTGGGAAATATTGATCCAGAACTATACTACGACAGATCGAACTTATGAAAACCACTTGTGTTTGTTTTATGCGTTTCTTTGTTAGCAAATTGCAGTTGTTCAACAAATGACGCCAGTGGTGTTCCCAACTCTGTGATTACGGAAAAATACCTTTTCCTGATCAGTCAGCACATTTACAAACTGATATACAACCTAAGGTGCTCGGTTCTTTTTGCATCTTGATAGCAAAACATAAGGGGTTTTGAATCAGAGCCGCCAATACCATGTTTGTTTTCAGCTATCGGTTGGGTGTGCCGTGAAATACCGAAGATAGAGTCGTATTTTGCTGTCTCTCAAAATGCATGACCCTCCGCTGATTTTAATTAGATCCGCGTAATCTTGTCAAAAACTAAGGCATCAATAAGTAACCGTAAATTCTGAAGTAATTGGAAAGAGGCATTACGCTAATTTCTCATTCATTTTAAACAGGATATGGTGCCTGCGGCAAAACAGGAAACAACTGAAGATGTACATTTTAACGGAAAGCGACACTTATTATTAATTACAGCCTTGGGCGCCGACATAATCGCAAATTACTCTCTGTCTGATATTGCAATGTCGAGCTCAATTGGAGAAATGAACATATCACCCGAGGTATCTTGTCATATCAGTTGTAGTAACTGCAGTCATCCGCAAATTCACGAGCTGATTTTTTGCAGTAGATGTCAACCTTCGACAAAGTACAATCACGATGTACAGCAGCAATAACGACTATCGAACTCCAAGATCTGGATTCCGACCGTTTGCAAGCCACCGCACGCAAATGCAAGTACTAAATAGCGTTGTTAACTCAAGACGAAGCTCTTTCATAAACATAAAGTAGTTACGAATCCTGCATAACGATATGAAAATGACCACGCCAGCAACATCATTTAATTGTTGCGCAGGCTATACGCACCAGAAAGCAGCGTTTTCTTTTTAGCTTACAAATATAGGTAATTGAGCACATAACTGCTTTGCTGCAAGGTTAGTGAAAACAGCCATCGCACATGTTTGCATCTGCTTTGCCTCAAAAATGCCTGAAAGTTTAAGAAAATTATTCCTGTACAACAGGGGTGCCCAGCCCGTGGTTCGCGATCCCCATGCGGCTCTTACGCAATTACCAGAAGTCTCACTAAATAACATGCATAACAATAAACAGCTTGTAAAGTTCTGTCATTGTCATGTTGGTGTGTGATATTTACAATAAATCTAGTTGAGCAGAAGTATGTGTATGAGTGAGGAAGAGAGGGGATGATGTTCATGTGTGCCCATGTGTGTGATGTGGCCCTTTGCGGTAACACAGTAAGAAATGTGGCTCTTGGTCTCTGACTGGTTGGCCACCCCTGCTGTACGAGTTCATTTGATAAATACACGTTTTGTGAAATGAGCACGGACAAAAATGCTTTTCAGCAACAACTCACATTGAACAATATTCTCCATGCAAAGAAAGTCTACCCCATTTCAAATTTATACATTTCTTCTTTTTGGGCACAATCCGAGGTTTCGATCAATCTTTGTTTTTCAAAGTATTGTCCCACGACTACAACATCTCTTAGGCCTGTTCAAGAAGCGTTTGGAAGAAAAACTTACGTAAAATGCAATAGATCTAAAGTAAGCTCCAATGTTATTATACTTTCCGATCGGTTGTCCTCCGGAACACCGTCACGGTGAGGCTCTCAGCGCAGTTGCATATGCAAAAGTGCTGATTTTATAATAAATGAACAAGTGATCTCTACACAGAAGCAAAAACCGCGCTTCTGGGTAGACTTGCAAAATGAGGACGAAAAGCAGATAGAAAACATGTCTTTTTGTAAGTTTGTGCAACATTTAGGACTTCAAGGAAATTTAAGGCTTTGTTGTTTGATTGTTAGTACGCATTTCTTTCGGCGAAGTTTTGCTGTGATTTTAAAGTGCTTTGTAGCAGATTTATAACGGCAAGTTGGTCGCCAAAGGCTTAAGACAAGAGTGCACAACCTGCATGCGGCCTTCCATAAAAATTTATCCGGCCGTGCCCGTGCACATGTAATTCAAAATATAAGTTATGGCGGCCGTGCATTAATAAAAACTCTTTTTCTGTGCTATATTATAAATATACTAATATAGAAAGATGGCCAAACAGACATGTGTAAGCAGGCTGGGCTTAGCGTGTGGAAACAGAAGCAATGCAACAATAAAAATGTCTTGAACTCACGGGCGACCGTATAATTCATAAAACTAAACGTGCGATCAGCAATAGCGAAAAGGTTATGCACCCCAGGTATAAGGTTTTGTTGCATGCGCGAAGACATTGACTGTGCTTACGTATTGCCGTGATAAGGAATAAATCAATACTTTGACTCCGCCACAATAAGAAATACGCCACCGTTTTCGTATTTCCATGACCAAAAATTGAGCAAGTTTGTCGAATTGAAAGACGTTTTCTCAACATCAAATTTTGGGCTCTTAAACGTTTCGGAGGTGCAACAACTCTTTTTGTTATGCTCCTGTTTGTTTTGCAACTAGACGTTTTTCATTACATCGGACGTCACGTTCCAAGATTGCAAACTTGTGGAAATCTTTCATTGGTTCGGTGCTACACACACACATGATCAGAAAGTGCAACTGAAGTAATGGAAAAAGTCATCCCACTGCAGTTTTTAAGTCATTAACATATAACAGAGATGTTTTCCACATACAATAATCATTAACAAAAATTGCTTTAACCGAAATTGGCATCAAGTGCATCAACAGCGAAATTGTTCTGAGAAATACCCGAATAACAACATCCACAAAAAACAACTCAAGTATAAAAAGTGATTTTTAATTCAGTCAATCATCTGTTTTGACAGCAAAAGTTTGTTTTGACACTAGGGTTGTAAGTAGGAGTAACAAAACAAAAATCCAACAGCATTCCCGAAATTAGCAAAAGGTATACATTTCAAGCAAAATTAGTTTTTGCCAAATTTGCAGAAAGTTTTGAAGATTTCTGTCGTGCAATCATATTGCCTCCTCCAAACTTTCGTGCGTTTGTAACAAGAGAAGCTCGTGCCCGCATTGAACAGGAACTCTGTCATGATTTCTTTAAAAACAAAACCATCACAATATAATAGTATCAAATCAGTTTGGTGTGTTCTTTCCGCTTCACAGTAACATAACGCTGTTTGGTTTTCGAGCAGAAAAGCGCTACTGTGGTGACATTTTAAAGCATCTGAAGGGTTAAGAGCAATTAAACAAACTTGCAGAAAGAAGCCAAAAAGGCGTTCATGATGTAATCATTTTTTACATAAACAGCCGATGCCCTCTGGCAATGCGCTCGAGGACCTTCGCCTGTCGATATCAAATGCCACGCATGCATGTTATCAGATAGAGGATCTTTCCCTCTGTATAGGTTTTGCTGGCAGTGCTGCGTGCATGCAGGAGTATCAACAGACGAACCTTCCAAGACGGAAGCAGCGCAGTGCATCAGGAAACACTCGGAGATCACTCACCGATAACAACAAAAGTCAGTGCTGCTTGGCAACCTCCACCCACTTCCGACGCTAACAAAGGCACCGTTTCTCGCCTCAGCTCTTGTGGGCTTGGTTCGATTAAATAACGTCTCTTCGGTTTTAGCTTCACTCCGTCATGAGACCCAAAGAGCCCAGCACTTTGGTTAGAATGACATCAGAGACTGCGTCGAAAACAAACTGCACATTTGTGGTGTCAGTTGCGCAGGTAAAGTGCGCATAGATCATTTTTTCTGGGTGTCGGTTGAGCTTCTCAAACTGCATTTGAATGTAGGTAGCAGCTTGGTCATACGTGTTCTCACCTTCGTATTCTGGGAAACAGATGGTCAGTGGTGACGTGGATATCTTCTCCTTAAAGATGTCTGTTTTGTTGAGGAAGAGTATCATAGACGTATTGCGAAACCATGTGTTATTGCATATCGATTCGAAAAGTCTCAAGCTTTCGTGCATTCGGTTTGTTTCCTCGTCTTCGGCAAGAAGAAGGTCGTAGGCCGAAAGAGCCACACAAAAAATTATAGAAGTCACGTCTTCAAAACAGTGAATCCACTTTTTACGCTCCGATCTCTGCCCTCCGACGTCAATTAACCGAAAATCGAGGTTTTTGTAGTTGAACCACGTTTCGGTGATCCCAGTGGTCTTCACTCTCGTGCGCAATACATCTTGATCAGTTGGAATATAATCCGCCTCACATAGGCGCCCCAATGCTTCAAAGTAGTAACTAGCGGAATCGTTGAGCTGGTACTCTCTGGATCGATTAAACGCTTCTTTCACGCCTTCATCTGCCCAAAGCCTGGATAGGGCACCACCGATATCTCCCACCAACTCGAAATCACCCAATGTCTGACTGACAGCCGACACGCGTTTGGCGTCCTGTAATCGCTCAGGGTGGTCGAATTCGATTTTCAGTGACGACATCGCTTTAACAATGGCCACCATCGACTGGACAACGTTGGCAAACACAACGTGACGGTAGTAAAATCTCTCTTTTTCCGAATACCCTTCCTTGTACAAGATCTTCATTTGCTTCGCTATTGTGCTTTTACCGGACTCCCCAGCACCAAGCAAAAGCAGCTTGACTTCTTTATCACTGTGCTTAGCATCTTCTTTGATAGTCCTGTCGATCGCCCTCGAGCGCATAGCAGCCTGTGAATCGCCAGCAGTTGACGAAGCGCAACCCATTTGGACCGTTAATTAGTTAAATTCACTTCACAAACGCAAATTATAAAAAATTCACCCCCAAATATATAGGAGCTTTCAGCAAGAGTTAAACGAGACCAAAGGTTGTTACTAAAGAAAGACCAGTTCTAATTCTCCTGAAAAGCAAAAGAGCAACGCTTATTACATACCTGCAATACGCAAACATTACCTTGAGTTTTGCAGTGTACTTTTTCATCTTTGTATCATCAAGCATAGATGTAGCTGGGGCTGAAGGACTGTGGGTCTCTCAATTATTTCGGAAATGTTTCAGTTAAGTGCAATTCAGCCGCATTCTTTGAGTTTTAATTATTATAATTTCTAGTCCATTTTTCAGGTAAAATTAAACTGCGCATAGTAATCAACAAGTGGACAAAAAGTATAAAGTCCGGATGGCATCAGCTACCAGATTCAGTAAGTCTGATTCTGACTTGCCATATTTTTATAGCATCAAAAGCTGATGTTTTCGGCTACGCGTTTCTTGAAAATCCCCTTTGAGATATTGTGACTGTTGATTCAAATTGTCTGTTATACCATTTATGGCACAAACGTAAAAGAAAATGTAGGCCGTACAAGAGGTACAACCATAATAGCGATTTCACAGATAACCTTACTTACATCAAAGTTGTCAAAAATCATTACCTCCCGCTAGGTAGATAACTACCCAGCCTCACACAACTCAACTTCCACGTTTCAACCCAAACAGCTCAATCTCACACAATTAAAATTTACACAACTTCATTTTATAATGTACTCTCTCACTCATAGTGTTTTTGTGCAAGTTGCGTACATGTATCAAGCATCTTTGTATGTGAGTGTGTGTACTACTTTTTGCGTACAATCTCTTATGATAGGTAGCAAGCATTATTGGAAGGTAAACAAACAAATAAAAATATAAATCAATAATTGAATGTTAAACGAATGAATGAATATAGCAGTAAACGAATCTAACACTGAAATATTTAAACTAAATTACGGGGAACACTAGCTGACTTAACGTAACTAAGCAAACAATGTCCCGCTAAAATAGAAAGTCTGTCGGATCTACCCAATGAGGCTTAAAACAGAATGAAAACAACGTAAAGAGCCTGGCCATTAGAACGAAACAGCCACGCTTTCAAAATATTTGGTACAGTGCAGTGGCGTAGCTAGCCAAAATCTTTGGGGAGAAAAATGTTTGACTTTATGCGAGCAACAGTATTTGTGTTTGGGACGCCACTTCTCAAGGCACAAAATGTCTAGACATGCTAAAAATTAGGGGATGGCCCCCTGGCTACGCCTATGGTACAGGGTACCTTTGCTTGAAGAATGCGCTAACAACAGAGTTATGAAAAAGCTCTATGGTCGGTGTTTTTTGCTTGTCTTTGGGTTGTGGAGCATGTTTTCGAAGCGTGTCATGTTTGACAACCTTTATTTTTAAAGCAATAAGCAGCAAATCATATTAATAAGATGTACAGCTTCTTGTCTTCGCTGCAGAATTGTTTCGTTTGAAAAGTAGGAGAATAGAGTTATGCTTGGTTGAATTGTGTGGAGATTGATTTGTATGAGGGATGAGCTGTGTGACGACGATTTATGAAAATTTTTGTCGGGTTTTTAAGTTGTGTTCAGCTTGTTGTGTTGGAGCCCTTCCTAGTACATTGCTAGGCACAAAATTTTGAGTTACAGCAAGTGCTAACCGTATGGTAGTTTCGTGTTCCATCATGCAAATAGAAAAAAAGCTTTGTTTCATGCATTCAGGAAAAAGACATCAGTCTAAAATATTTCCCGTGAAAACGTCATCTGCCCCATGCTCCTATTTGAGAAAATGTTTTAAAGGAGCAAATATTTCAAGTGGGTCAAACTTGTTAAAACCTAAATCAAGCTGGGTGCTATTCATAGTCAGTGCCGCTGAAGGATAATCAGGCCCAGGGCAATCGAGCTGTACAGCCCTCTGTTGTAGAGTTATGTCTTGGTTATAGAAACTACTGACACTGATTCAATCCTGCTTTTTTAATAAAACATGCAGTATTGGTTCATGTGAATAAACTCAGTTAATTTTCAGAGGGGTCGGATCGACGCTATTTCAGTTTCTGAAACAGCACAGTTCACAGTTTTTTTTGTTTAAAAACTATTTTGAAGAAAAAAATTGAAATAGAAGTAACCAAATAAGCTGTGTAAGAGTGTAGGGTACCGTATGTAGGGCGTCGTTGGTCGATAACGATTCCACAGAGATTCCTGCCAGTGTATCCACAATAATAGAGTAACCAGAAAAACCTAACGCCCATCAACAAACAATTATTTTGTTTTTACAGCAACTGATTATTGCTCAATTTCCCTCTACGTTTGTTGGAAGTGACAGGTGAACAAATTTTAATTGTGCAACAGTTCAACTGCAAATAACGTAATATAAAAAGTTTACAGTACACGCCATATTTTCAGTTAACTATGCAATTATTCTGAGGACAACGAACAGCCCACTCAAGTACAAATAGTATCAACTACTTACATGAAGAGCACAGCTAGATTGAAATATTTGTTTGGATCTGTCGTTCAAGCAACAATCTGCCATAAAGTAACCAAATTTCGCGTCAGTTGCACCTCATGCATCATCTTTCAAGACCTAGATGACTTTCATGTTCATTCAACAACAATCGTTTTACTCGAATCGAAAACCTGCGTTTGAAAAACAGTTTTTAAGGAGTATCTTTTATTAGATAAAGAGAAACAGTTCAAGGAACATTTGACTTCAAAGCATGGAATAAACTTAGGAAAAAAACAAACCAGATTAGTGGTTCTCAACCTTTTATTAAGCGGGTCTCCATTTACTGACCCCAAAACAATTGTGGATCCCATGATTTTCCAGCTTTTTTGAGGTCATTCAAAAATATTATTTGGTCACTGCTTAGAACGAAATGCAGCAATCTTCACTTGGTCAGATGGTCATAGAGCAGTGGTTCCCAACCTTTTTAGGCTTGCGGCACCCTACAAAACAGAAATATAATTTCCGGCACCTAGTGGCGAACCCATAGCAATTTGGATTGAGTTTTGGCGACATTTTGAAAATATCTTTTCAATGATATAATAAAAAACGTATTAGCTCGTGGCACCCCTGGGTATTGCAAATGGCACCCCGGTTGGGAACCACTGTCATAGAGCGTAACACCGAACCTTAAACTCCAAACATTTATCTTTTTACGCACAAAAAACTTCATATGAGCAGTTGTAAACGAAAGATCCTTTATTTCAAAGCGATTTTACTTATTGTTAGTGAGGTATTTGCAGTTGGAACTCACAGGCTAGTCCAGCAATTCGTGTTTTAGTTTCCTGCTTCAGTTCAGTGGTGTGATTTAGTGAGCATAATCGTAGAAAATCCAACTTTACAAAGGTTGTCGAAGCAAATGGATTAAGCTAGTACGTACGGTCAGTGTTGCCGTGTTAGAAAAGTTCGAGTAGCAGATTTCTAGTGATCCACAGAGAGTTCCATAAATCCTTCATTATTTCAAGGACTAAGACTGAACATGTCCTTGTGCTCACTCACCTATATGTACAATATAGTTCGGACTATAGCTGTTCCTCGGGTGTCAGCATAGCAAAGTTGCCCTTCGGGTATATATTTTTAAAAGATGGTCCATGGACCAAAAAAGGTTGAGAAACACCAGATGAGATCGATTTAATAGGTTTGAACTTCACTTGTGGAATTACGGCATAACAATCTCATTATGGCGTAACAATAATGGCGACGTTACTCAATACAATACAAAAAAAATACAATAAGATACTCCTTCTTTTGAGCCAGTTGTTCTAACCACTGCTTGGCCGCACTAAATCTCGGGGCAGGTGTTGAGCAGCCATTCGATTGTCTCATCGTCCAGAACCGTCAGGCCATGCAGTCCATGGGGAGGTCGATGGATTGGACATTGAAGGATAGCATGGTCGACGGTTTGTTCTTCTGCGCCACACTCACAGGACGCAGATGAGCCCATATCCCATTTGTGCAAGCAGGAGCGGAAACGTCCGACACCGGTGCGGAGGCGGTTAAACCGGACGGCGGACCTAGGCTCTTCCTAGAAGGGTCACTCTGGATAGGTGCCGGTGTCGGGGATGAAAATGTGGAGTCTTGTGGGGTTGTCCGCCCACTCCGCATTCCATTGGTGATCCGCCCAGGGCGCCAAACGCATGTTGGTGTTGTCAGATGAACTGATAAAATGTTGTGCGGTGGGTACAAATGGGTGTCTCGATTTGAGGCGCCGTGCGTTTGCACTCGATGGACGGGGGATCGTTGAGTGGAGCAGATGTCCAGGCTCCATTGCACAGCGTGCTAGAGAAAGTGTCGCTCCACTGCAACGAATCTCAGCAGGTTGGATGCCTGCGAGGATTGGGAGATTGTCGGCTGGTGCAGGACGCAGGCATCCAGTTACAATTCGCAAGGCGTCGTTGATGGGGGTTCGATAAGGCGGGTATGAGCACTGCGGCACCAGAAAGGCGCGCAGTACTCTGCGGTTGAATGCACCTGGGCTAGGGTGTCTGTTTACGGAGTTGTTGCTCCAGCACACCAACCGGAGCTGGCAAGCCACCTCAGGAGCGCCACGCGTGATGTCAACTTTTTTCGAAGTGACTTGAGGTGTCGGCAATACATCAGCGACCTGTCCAACGTTACTCCGAGGTATTTGGGCTCGGAGCAGAAGGGCAGGATTTCGTTGATGTATTTGAGTTTTAGCTCACGTTTAGCTTCCTTGTTGTTGAGGTGGAAGGCTGCCGACACCGTCTTTGTAGTGCTGAGTTTTAGCTTCCAAGTCTGGAGGTATTCACCTACAGTTGCCATGTCCTTGGTAAGCAACCCTTTTACTGCCTGCCGACCTCCATCAGCATGCATGATTGCTAGATCGTCAGCATATGTATACTTTCCAGAGACGGTGGTTGGAAGGTCAGAGATGTAGATGTTGAAGAGAAGGGTGCCAGGACAGATCCCTGTGGGACGCCGTTCTTGAAGCGTCGTAACCTGCTTCTTTTGTCGTTTCCGGTGGTGAGCGTGAAGCTGCAATTGCCAACCATCTCCATGATCATGCAAACCATGTGTCTAATCAGGCAGCATACAGTGTCGTATAGGCGTCGTAGGCTGCTGTGAGGTCGATAAACACAGCTCCGGCCTTCTTTTTAGCCAGAAAGCTATCCTCGATGTCCTGTGTCAGCAGAGTGACCTGGTCTACGGCCGACCTCCCGTGTCGAAAGCCCCCCTGTTCCCGAGGGAGCATTGGGTCCATGGTTGGATCAACACAAGCGTAGATAAGTCTCTCTAGGATTTTAAAGGGGACACACAGCAGAGATACGGGACGGTCCACCAGTAGCTTATCTGGCTTAGGGATTGCAACTATTAGTGCTCTTCTCCAGATCTTTGGAATTTTGAGTTGGTGCATGCAGGAACTAAGGAAGTCGCAAAACCAAGATTTCAGATCCGACTCGGTGTGGAGTATAAACTTTGGGAAGATGGAATCCCAATCCTGGAGACTTTCCTGGCTTCAGGCGTCTGAGGGCAGCAGCAAGCTCCTCCTCCCTAAAGGGTTCAGGGATACTGTGACCCTCACGTGTTGGGATTTTCCATAGGTCGGACAGCTCCTTGTTGACCAGCCTGGTGGACTCACGATCCCCGGTCCTGTGGGCCCCGTTCTTCACGAGTTGCAAGGCGATGCAGTTTGCCGAGACAGGGCACTGGAGAGAAGCGTCCAGACCCGCCAGTAAAATTGTTGATGGTTCTCCACTCCTTGCAGCTAGAGTGCGAGAAGTCGATAGAATTAACAGCTACCTCCCATCGCTCCTGCTTCTGCTCTAGCCGAGATAGTAGGGACGAAGCGGCTCTATCAGAGTCAGTCCCCACTGGGGCTCAGATGAAGGAGTGATAGAGGGTCTTGCACTCTTAGTCCCAGTATAGCACATAGTTCTTCCGACGGCCATGCGGGCTACATTGGCCGCAGATAGTAGGCTCCCGCAAAAATCCTCAGATCTGGGTTGGTGCCGACGTTCCATCGGTGAGAGAAGTAGCTGGCTGTTTCCTTTGAGCCATACAACAGTCCAAGGTTGTTGTACGTTGCCCAGGAGTCCAGGCTCTCACCATCAGGAAGTATTTTGTTGTAACCTCAGTTGACATGTTGGCAGTTGAAGTCCCGAACATACAGGCTGTGGTGTGGGAACGTCGGGATGGCCGTTGGTGTAACTCGCGGGAGTGGAGGTTTGGAGACGTTAATGATTATATATCCTTCGACGTCTACGCACAACCACTCAGTCTCTGATAGTTCTGGAGACTGTTCGACCAGTGACCATTCCAACCGCTCGTGGACAAACGTGGCAAGGCCGTGATTCCTGCTGCAGGACTGACTCAGCTAGTGAAAAGTTGGGAATCACCAGCTTGTCTGCAGCTGTGCAGCGAGTCTGCTGTAGGACGATCATGAAGGCCTTGCTCTTATAGGCTAGCTGCTCACTGAGCGAGATTTTGTTTGCAGTGAGCCCCTTGGTGTTCAGCTGGGGTATATTGGGTCGTGGATCATCTTCGGCAGGATTTCTGCTGCTCCACCCTGAGAAGGGCATGTTATGACCCAGACCAAGCTTAATACATCCAGCGAGGGTAGCAGTGGTTGCTCTCGTAGTGGCAGGTTTAAGTGACATTTGTAGCGAATGTCGTATAGGAGCACCACGTGAAGGCACCTGTCATCCTCCCGGTACTGATAAATTGTCTCAGTTCCCGATATACCATTGCATATTGATTCATTTTCATTCCGGTTTTCCTCTAGCGAGGGTGGCAGGGGCAGCAGCACTACGACGACTTGAAATACTTCACGAACGATCAACAGCAATCTCAGATAGCTCTGCTGGCTCCACACCAAAACGGGAACAAGCAGTGTCGGAGACTTCACTCCACCAGGTCCATGTTTGAACTCTGGGCTGCATCCATGGATAGGTGCAGGAGCAAGTCAAACTTTGGGGGTGCGACGAATTTTTGCCAAATTTTCCCAAACTTGTTCGAAAAATTTTTGTGCGGCAGACTACAACAAAAACATGAAGACCTTTTTTGGAGAGCACACTTTCGTAAAATTCCGACGTTTTAGGCAGTGTCTATTTTGCCATCAGAGGCTAAAGCACTGCTGGAACTATTTTGACATTAGGCAAACTTGACTGGTTGAATTAGTCACGTGACAAAGACAATATGCTTGGATTAGTATATGGTCTTTGTCACGCGGCTCAAACCTAGACCACAAACCTACCCTAAGCCAGGGTTTCTCAACCGGAGCACTCAGCCGCACTTGGGGTCCACGGAGTGGTTCTCTGGGGGCCACGAGCAGAGGCCTTTACTAAATATCTCTGCCGTGATGTTGCAAAGCCCTATTGATGAACAGGGGACCACAAGTGTTAAGAGTCGTTGGAGGGGGACCACAAACCATGAAAAATTGCAAACCACTGCCCAAGCCATAAACGTAGACCTTAAATTTAGTTCCTGAACCTAGACCCTAAATCTAGTCCCTGAGTCTCGTCCCTAAAGCTAGACGCTAAACTCAAACTCTATACCCAGTTTCGAAACCTAGATCCATAACCTGAACATAGTCTTTAAACCTAAACTTAGACCCTAAGCATTAAACATAAGACCTAAACTTTAAACATAAACCCTAAACCTAAATATAAACCCTGACCCTGAACCCTAACATAAATCCTGACCCTAAACCCTTCACCTGAACCAAAACTTCAAAACTAAACCCTGACCCCAAACCTTTAACCTAAATGCTTAACCTGAACCCAAAACCTAAACCCTAAGCCATGAACGTACACATTAAATTTAGTCCCTGAACCTAAACCTAGTCCCTAAATCTAAACTCTATACCTAGTCCCGAAACTTAGATCCAGAACCTAAATTTAGTAAACCTTCAACCTAAACTTAGACCCTAAACGTAGTTCCTCATCATTAAACTTAAACCCTAAACCAAAACTTAAACATAAGCCCTAAACCTAAACTCTGACCCCAAACCCGTAACTCAAGCACTACACATAAACCCTCGCCCTTTAACCAGGTTTTTTAAGGTGTTTTAGGGACCCGATTCGGGTCCCCTAGAATCAGAGAAAATTATCATCGGGTACCTAGAATCAGAGAAATCGGATCCCTACAGGTCCATACTGGGCACCTAACATTTTCCTTAAAAAAACCTGCTTTAACCTAAATGCTTAACCTTGACCCTATACCTGAACTTAAACCCTAAACCTTAACCCTAAGCCTAAACCTAAACTAAACATAAACCCTAAGCCATAAACGTAGACCCTAAATCAAGTTCCTAAACTTAAACTCTACACCAGTGCTTGTCAACCGGGCGTATCGTACACCCCAGGGTGTACCAGAATTTTCCAGGGGTGTACCAGATGTGTACTCTTGAAAATTAGTCACATTGTCCCACATATGTCCTTTGCTTCAGCGCAGTGTGGCAACGTTTCACATATTTTTACACCGTATCAGTCGCGGGTGTACATTGTCTGTCTTTTCCCACCTGTTTGTTTGTAATTTTGATCAGATGACCATCACATATTCTTCTTTTTCTTCAAATGCAACATTCGTGAGCAGGCAGATAAGAACTGTTTGGGAACCTTGCTCTAGCTTGAATTTTTTGTAAGCTAATGTACCAACCATGCTTTTCACTGCAATGATTATTGTTTTGTAGTAAGACACGTAACAATATTTTCCACATTACTTTTCAAGCAGTTAGCTAGAGCTAAGCGAGAACTTATACCAAGAGGAAGTTAGTAATCTCTCTGTTAATTTTAACTTTGCGCTTTTTCAGTTCAGATTTAAGGCTGTTGTTATCTTATACTTTTGAAAGGTATTGCAGTAAGTTGTTGATCCTCAAAGAAAATTGACATGCGCAATTTTTTAAAGAAAAGCTTAGTAGCGAAAGGTAGTTGTAAAAAAGAGCATAGTAACTATCAAAGGAAATACTTCAGTGAATCAAGTGAGAGTATGAATGTCAGCAAGTCACATGCTGAGTGCAACGTAGCTCACTTTTCCGGGAGTATGGTCAAGATTTAGCAGTGTACAGTTACAAAGAAAGTTATTCAAGAGAAAAAGGCTTGTATTGTTAAGAAGCACAAATGGGGGAGCGATGCCTACATCGTGCATGGGTTTTGTCGCGCAAAAGAACAAATGCTGAACCTGTATCCTTTAGGTTCAGGCATTGCCTATTTTATACAACCGTATTTGGTAAAAGTAATTCGGCTTCAGGACATCTAAAAAATTTGTGAGGTCACAGCATTCTACTCATTTAAAGTCAAAGACATTCTTTGAAGCATCTCCAGAAAATGTCTTCATATTTCGGAAGATTTGTTGAAACAACTTCTTGATAAGCTGAAAAAAGCTCAGTTGTTTAGTATTTAGCTTGATGAAACAACAGATATTTCAGAAGAGTTTCAGTTGATTTTGTGTTGTAAGATTGCCAATTAGGAAACAAAATCCATTGTCGAGTTGTGCTGTCTTAGCGTTGGAGTTTGCTCAACTGTTCAAGCTATCTTCGTCAAATTGAATCAGTTCATTGAAAAACATGCCAGCTGCTACCAACGAAGCAGCAGCCATGCAATGCACTAGCAATGGAGTTGTTCGAAAATCCAAAAACATTTCCCTTGACTGTGTTTCAACCTGTTTTGGGGGCGTGGATTTTTCGGTCACAGACCGAAGTTGTTTTAAAAATGACCGAAAAAACTTAAGTCAATTTGTTCATAATGCCATTTTCAATCATTCAAAAATATTCCAAAATGGAAAAATGACCGAAAATTTTTCAGGTATTTTGGAAAAATGACCGAAATGTCTCAGCGAAAATAAACCTTGGTCTCAACTCACTGCGTTATTAATTGAGAATATGTGGTTAGAGGTTAATTTAAGAATACAATCAGAGGTCAGATCTGGAGATTGTTTTTGAGGATGTCAAAAATTGAGAAATTCATCCTCTCACATTCAAAGAAGCATCAAACGTTTTCAGAAGTGTGCGAAGGAGACACAGTGAGGTTATATTTCATGCTGAAGCACACTGGTTGTCCAGAGAAAAAGTGTTAGAGCGTGTGTTTCAACCATGGCAGGAGTTGCGGGTTTACCTTGCTCAACAAGGATACCCAATACCCATTAACTTTCAAATTTTGGCTTTATTTGAATCTCAATTCTCTGTCATGAACCATACAGTCATTTACATATGAGGAAACTGACTATGGAGCTTTTCGCATGTAGCTGCAACAACGCAGAAAACGGCAGGACACGGCACACGCAACACTAAAATTAATGAAAGTAAGTCAATTTTCCTGCTCTCATGAAGTTTGTACAACACCCAGTGTGAACCAAAAAAGAAATCACCCCTTAACTGTGATTGCTCCCGCTGAATTTCATCCGCTAGTTTTGAAAAATGTGGTTTAAACCCTGTTTCAAAGGCGTTTTTCATCAGAGGATCAAAATCCTTGACAGAGTTTGCTTTTTCATTTTATTTTGACAAGATCAGAAAATCCTTGCTGGCGAAGGTAGATTGTTGGCATAGGATCACAAATGTAAATCGCATATTGGGTGAGATTTCGGTATTTAGGAATGCTGAGTGAAGACGCTCAAAAATGGACTAAGAAAGCGACATTTATAGCGTAAATATTGCTTCAATTTTGCACTTTTACAGCACTAAATTTTAGTGCACGGCAAGAGTGTACAGGTTGTCTAGCAAATTTAAAAGTGTGTACCGATACAAAAAAGGCTGACAACCTCCGCTCTACACCTAGTTCCGAAACCTAGATCCATAACCTAAACGTAGTCTTTAAAGCTAAACTTAGACCCCAACATAGTCCCTAAACATCAAACTTAGACCCTAAGCCTAAACTTAAACCCTACACCTGAAACATAAAACTTGGCTCTAAACCCTTAACATAATCCTGACCCTAAACCTTAATTCAAATTCTAAACATTAACCCTGACCCTAGACCAGTGGTTCCCAACCGGGGTGCCATTTGCAATACCCAGGGGTGCCGCGTGCTAATACGTTTTTTATTATATCATTGAAAAGATATTTTCAAAATGTCGCCAAAACTCAATCCAAATTGCTATGGGTTCGCCACTAGGTGCCGGAAATTATATTTCTGTTTTGTAGGGTGCCGCAAGCCTAAAAAGGTTGGGAACCACTGCCCTAGACCTTTAACCTAAATGTTGAGCCTAGACCCTGAACCCTAAACCTAAACCCCAAGCCTAAACAACTTAAACCCTAAACCTTAAACCTACATCCTAAACCAGTGTTTCCCAACCTTTTTAAGGCATGGACTATTTTCGCACCAGTATAAATCTTTGCGGACTCAATATAGACAAAGACTACAGGAACAATACATAGTTTCGGCAAATTTGGTTTATCGCCCATATTCACAAATTTCAATGAGAATCTTGTCTGATTTTTTCACAAGTTTGTCGAACTAAGGGCCTGTGTTTCTCAACGTACATCGGATGTCGTCTTCTGGTTGAAGTTGATTTCGATGCTTGGTTTTAAAAATAGTTGTAGTATTGAAAAACGGTTCCATGACTATTGAGACCAATTCATTTGAGACCACGACATTTGGGACATTCATTTTATACCTATTCAGTTGAGACCACATTCATTTGAGACTATGATCATTTGAGACCACGTTCTTTTGAGACCTGTTCATTGGAGACTTTTTCATTTGAGACTTTGTAATTTGAGACCACATTCACGTGAGACTTTTCGTTTGAGACCACATTCATTTCACGCCACGTTAAGGTGAAACTGTTTTGATTTACTGTGTATCAGATTTTTATGATGTACCTTCCACTTCTTTGCGGAAGACCTAAAGTTTTGCAAGGTGGCTCTTCATTTGAAGTAATGTAACGTTACACCCTTCCATGTCCAGGGGTGACTCACGCTAGGTTGTAAATGCATTCGCACTTTGAAACACCGCAGAGGCCAGAAAACTCTTCATACCTCAGGTTTAAACAGATGAGTCCGCGGAAGCTGATAATATAGGATCTAATTTTTTGTACATTTCTCTTCCGGTGGTATGTTTGGCAAGTGGACGGCAAAAGAGAAATTGTTCTACGTAGTCCTCAGTCGCACGATATCGCACAGTTTGTGCGGCACAAACACCATGCACATGGTTTCTTAAATCTGTAGTCTGGTCGAACTCTAAAATAAGATTTCTACTTCGTTTCGCTTCGCAACAGCAGTAGTTTGTTTCAGAATATCGACTGAGAGTTCTTGGATGCGTTACTTGATGGTGTTGTTTGACAAAAGAACCGTATTAACTATGGCAACACTGCACAGCCTCGCTATTTTCACGGCTGCTGATTTGACGAAGCTCTGCCCGCTGAATAAGGCACTTTTGCTCTTGCATTTTCCAAACAACAGAAAAGAAGCACGCACTGCTTTGCTATGGAAAAAGGTTTTACTCCTGAAGTAGATTGACGATAAGACTTCACACGTTCCTTGGTATCTTTTCTTTGAAAACCTCAAGGTTTTCGTCAACGTATTTTGCATATTTTTACTCGAGATGCCGACGTAGTTGAACTTCTTTGAGACATCCGTGAGCAAGGCTTCTAAGCATAACACGTAATGGGGCTGGATTCAACGTTTACTTGGACTGAAGTAAATCCAAGTTTCAAGTAGTTGTCGGTATATGAAAGCGCCTGCTTTCGTTTAGCAACGATGAACTAAGACGGTAAAAGCCAACCACAGTTTAAATAACAACTTCACACTTAAGCTACCGACCACATGACCACAAAAGTATCAATGCCATGTGGAACAGTAAAATTTTCGAATTTTTCACGCTGGTTAGGTGCATTTAATCGCCATACGAACAAAGATCGTATAAAGTTGATAAAAATAGTATTGTTTGAGAGCATTAAAGGAAACGTGTTTGCCCCTAGTGCTTGCGGTCTCATCCAGAGCCTTCCGCGGACTCGGGTCGGGAAACACTGCCCTAAACCTAAACCCTAAACATAAATCGTAAACCTAAACCCTATACCTAAAACTTTTCTTTAAGTGCATAAAAAGTTCTACACCACTGTTTCGTGGGTGTAGCCAGCAGGATTTATCTCGCTAATCTTTCGTGGGATATTCTGGACACATGGCCGAAACAACGTAGCTGAGATCTCTATTTGGAGAAGTGGCCCGTAATTCAGGGCTTTACGAATTTCATAGCTACGTACATTGTCCAAATTTGAAACATGAACACTAAAAACTGAACTATGAAACGAAACACTACAACCCCCAAATGGAAGTATGAAACACTACAACTCAGTGGGAGGTTTTGCCAATAAATAGAGTATCAAGCTCCCTTGCACAAACGTAAAGCCCCCTACTGAAAACCTTCTGGCGACGGTTCTGTAGGAGGATCGGAACAATGAACGATTTGAAAACTGATAACTTTGCGGTGTTTAGAAGCTCCCGTGCTGTGACCACAGAGCGATAAAGCTTACCCAGAACTGCGTTTACTTTAACAATATGTGTATCAATCTCCCTGTTCCGTCTGCCATCACTGATGAATATCACTCCAAGGTACTTGAACTTCCCCAACTGCTGCAGTGTATTGTCGCTTACTTGCAGCATGCAATGCCTTGTGTTTCTGGAGAGACATTACACCTTGGTGTTTTCATTGTTGATTTTCATTCCGGCTTGGTCGCAGTCCAGAACCGTCGCCAGAAAGTTTTCAGTAGGGGGGCTTTGCAGTTCTGCAGGGGGCTTGACATCATGAAATTAACCAAAACTCCACTTATTTATAGTGTTTCTCGTTTCAATTTGGGGGGTAGGAGCTTTGTTTGAAGGGGCTAAGCCCACCACCACCACCCCCGTGGAGACGGGACTGGGTCGCACACAGCTGAAAACCGATCAAGCGCATTGGAGGCCCTGTTCAGAAGATGGTAGCAGCACCAAATCGTCCGCAAAAAGCAAACGGTTGAGCCTGCAGCTCCCAAAATTGACACCTTTGTCGACTCGGCTCTGACTGCACATCGAATTCATACACACTGTGAAGAGGAGTGGTGACAGTACACAACCTTGTCGAAATCCTAAACCACGGTGAATAACGGTTGTGCTTGAACTCCGTTGAAACGCACAGAAACTTCTGAGCAGGAATACAACCACTTGACAGCCAGTAACAACACCGTATTCCCGCAACACTCCCTAAAGCATTTCACGAGGAACCCGGTCATATGCTTTCTCGAGGTCGAGAAAATATACGTAGACGTCTTTGGCACACTTCAAGATTTCTAGAAAATTTGGTCTGTCGTGCTTCAGCCGGGGCGAAAACAGCACTGGTATCCTCCAGCCATTGCCATAGCAGCCCAACTCTTCCCCCCAAAATGCTTACTGGGTCCCCCCTATTGGTGATTTGTAAAAAACGTTTTCGACGTTATTCTACATCTTGAGGCCGAATAGCCTTCAAAACAAAATATCCTAATTGCAGGCACAATTTTGGAAGAACCAGGACTGTAGCCAGGTTTTAAGGTTTGGGGGGACAATACACATTTTATGGGGGGAAAGATTTGTTTTTATCATATGTTTAAAGCAAATTTTTATGAGCACAACAAAATTTGGGGGTGCACAAAAAAGATTTGAGGAGAATTGCCCCCGAATGCCCCCCGTGTCTGTGGGCCTGGGCAGAATCGTCGCCAGAAAGTCTTCTATTGGGTACTTTCATGTTTGTGCAGAGGGCTAGACATTCTGAAACTTTATATTTAATTCACAACATGAACAGTATTTGCAGATCTTGCAAATTAATTATAAATATTTTCCCGCAAATACCCATAATAGGCTCGTAGTATCCGACAAAAATTTTTTGAACGAGCTTAACAAATGGAAGTGGGTCGGAAAATCATTGTCATTTAATTGACGGCGATTATTTAGAGATGTCGTGATGAAATGCAAAAAATATGCAGGAAATCAGAATCAATCTTATCGTTCAGTTATGAAAACACTATTACCGAAGGAGCAAACATGAGGCCAGTCAAAGCATGTGCACCGCGATGAACGTTTTCTTTCATTAGCGCAAATGGATGAACTTTACCATGAGCTTTAGTGAAATATGCTTATAAAGGCTTTTTACTGGCCGAAAAACGCATGCATAAACCTTGCTGATGTTTGGACTTGTTAATCTCCTGGCAGTCCCGTCGCCACGGGGTGGTTTGGTGAGCATAACCCCCCCCCAAGCAAAGCTTCATGCCCCCCATATTGAAACGTGAAGCACTATAAATCAGTGGAGTTCTTGTCAATTTTTAGGATGTCAAGCTCCCCCGCGGAACCGCAAAGCCCCCTATTGAAAACTTTCTGGCGACAGTTCTATCTCCTGGTGCATGGCACATTATAAGATTAATAACATTTTGTATCTCAAATCGCCTATAAATATTAACAAATATAGACTAAAGGCCTACGAGGACGCAACGTTTAACATCCATAATCCACTAACTGCACTACTTTGTTTCGGGACAACTTAGCAATGACTGCTGAACAGACTCTTCTAACTACACAATTAACTCCATCTGGCTGGCTGAACAACAGGCTGCGCAAATGTGTAACTTTGGTCGTAAGCACCAAAGGTATCTTGCTGCTATGCAGTACAAAATAAGACTACCTCAACTGGGCTAGACATAGTACATTTTTACAATTACTACACACAACACGTTGATCAAGTGGAAGTCTGACTTCTGAATGTATACAACTATACAACTAGGCATGTAGGCAGGGCAGGATAAATAAACGCGAGACCGCCGAAATCCTAAGCACAACTGAGCAGTTCGCTCATGTCCGATCCTTTGCCTGCAGAGGCAGGTTGCGAAACTTGCTAGCGGTTGTTGTACTCTTGGTCTTTATTGCGTAACAATAACACGGCAATAAATCTTCAAATGTTCACTTCAAGTTATGGTAGTAGTATAGTGGACACATTGGTGCTTTAATGTTTTGTGCATTCTTACTGCGTAATTCCCAGTGATATTCCATTCGCGATTCAACGCGATGTACTTGTTTGCGCACAGTCCGACCGTCGATATGTTAGCCTG
>Ga0210059_1003196_pt1 | contig 26103 bp, 14 predicted proteins | sample Ectturendosymbi2_FD_188042 | JGI IMG/M metagenome (GOLD analysis project Ga0210059, IMG submission 188042) | Ecteinascidia turbinata endosymbiont from Florida, USA - Sample 2 (SPAdes) (version 2) | ecosystem: Host-associated > Tunicates > Ascidians > Unclassified | place: Key West, Florida... | reverse complement strand
TGGGGGTGCCACGGCTCACCCAGGTCCCCCCTTAGGATCGCCACTGGTTGGCAACGAACGACAATCAGAAGTTCCTCACCAAATAATTTTTCGAGTTACCCGATTTATCAATTCTGGGCTTAGTACAACCATTCTCATCATTTTTCATTCCATGAGCTTTTCAGCGTTGGAAGACCATTGCCTGTGGCTTAGCGGGTCACGGTTTGCCCATTGCTGGATTGCAGAAAAGGTAAAAACAGGTGTTCAGCAAGTTCTCAACATTTCTGAGACCATCGCTACATAAACGTTACTTTGAAAAAAATGTGTCTATTTTCATGTGAACTTTTGCTGTTCTGGCTACTACTTTACACGCAAATATTGTCCACTTCATGCGAATTGCAGTATACAAAACCAATTTCTCGAAGGTAGGCGCGAGACTTAAACTTTTAAAGCGCACTGACTATGTACAAGTGACCTATCTAAACAAAATTCACTGTCACAATGGGCATAGTTACGTACAAATCTATTTTCCAGTTCTGTTGTCACTGGTCACAGTGCAAGTTCAAGAGGAAACAGCAGAGGACCCTAAAGCGCTTACAGTACGTACAGTGAACAGTTCGTAACAGAATTGATGGAGTAAGCGTAGCGGCCTGTCGCATTGCTGAAAAACTTGTTGCCTATTGGGAATTTCGTAGTGTACAAAGTTGGGCACTAGTACCACGTGGATGTTATAACTTTGCCAAAAGTGTCACTGGCTCCCTGACATCGCTGGAATGGACGGAAAGGTTTCACGAACGCTTTTCCTCTTTCGGGTGGCCAGTCTGATTATTCATGGTATGTTGGAGTACAGTAGATCTAGTGTGATAAGCCTTTTGTTAGACGTTTGGCTAACTACTTGGGAAGTTAACAGTGTGCTTTTTATTTCAGTTTGTGGTAAAAATATTTTTGGTAGTATCACCATTGGTACCTGGCCAACTTTTTGAAAGCCTTGCAACGCCCTGGCTTGCCACCTGGTCAGAGAACCTTTGGTCGGCCAAATTACAATTTATTTTTAGACAAACCACCAAAACAGGATTTTCTAGCTTGGGGTTTTAAACTATTTGAGCTCATGAGCCAAATATGATCTTGAAGTCAGGTCCTGTTAGGACAACTGAATACTGTAAAGTAGGCCTGCACAACTCAAAAAGATCGAAGGGCAAGCTTGATTGACATAAATTTTCCGCGGGCCGCAAAAGTCTGTTTCGTTGTATTTCGGACAGTAATCTGGAAAAAAATTCTGGAATGACAATTAATTATACCCGAAGCCGGGCTTTTGCAACATTTTTTGCAATTGAGAAGGCTCTCACGGCAGGCCCGTAACCAGCCTGGGACAAGGGGGGCGAAGAGTTTTCTGAGACGGCCCTAATTTTTCAAACTATGTCCAGCAATTTTGAACTATGTCCAACACATTTTTCCAGAAGGGGTGAATACATTTTCAGGGGGTGTTTCTCCCCACTGCGCCCCCCTAGTTAGGGCCTGTCTCACGGACCACAAGAAAAGCTCTCGCGGACCGTATGTTGTGCAGGCCTGCTGTGAAACATCTGCTAAACTACTATAATAAAAGATGCGCTATACAGCATGACTCGCCCAGTAATGTCTGTTACATTGGTAACAGTAATGTCTTGCTGCTTGAATTACCTGATTGCCTCGTTTTACTTTTGGCTGAAAGAAGGCATACCATGTGATTTCATAAAAATTACCTTCTGGTTATTGCCTGAGTTGCGCATGTGCAGATCCGACATGATTTTTGAGGTTTGGAGGCTTTAAGATTATTAAAAAGCTGTCAAAATTTAAGGAACGTTATTCAAAAAAGTCGTGGAGGAACCAGGAAAGTCGGGCAAAAATACTTCAGTGCTGGAGAGCAATTGAGCAAGTTCCTATATTCTTGGAACATAAGCTGAACTTGTATTTTGTGCTGAAGAGAAACTTAGTTTATGTTATTAAGACTGTATTCAGGATGTAGAATTTCCTTTATTAAGAAACCTTTAAACTTCAGCAAAAGTACTCATAAGGCCATGTGTTGTGGAAGTGACTAGCATTTTGTTTGCCAAAGATCCAAGTAATGATAGTAGGCATCTTTATTGTTCGAATGATAACATAGCATTATTAGCGTATAGGTGGTCGCCTAGCCCCACCTCACACAACTAAAACTCCACTGTTTACGCACAGATCAACGTTAGGGGCGTAGCCAGGGGTGGGGGAACATAGGAAATATTACCCCAAACTGAAATAAATCATCATATTTTTAAACTTTTCCATTTTTGAAAACTGTCGAGGGTTCTGTGTAGCAAGCTGCGAGGTTGGCAAAGGGTTACGTTACCACAGCACACCTGCCACAGGAGTTGACGCGATGGCATGGACTTTCTTCAGGTACAGGTCCACATGGACGCGTGCTGACCCAGTTTCAATTCAAAATAAGTAATCGTTTCGTTTCGAAACGGAAGGCTGTGAGTTCGCCAGATTGTCGACAGGGACGTAGACAGGTGGGCGAAAGGCGCGGCCGCTTAATTCCCACAAATTTTGGGCGGTAATAATTATTAAAACTTTTGGGGTTTTAGTACACAGCCATCCACAATGGTTTTCGTATAGCCATTGTTTCTGAGTGTGTGTAGTTTAGTGAGCCCCATACAGTGGCCAGTGGGCCCCTTTTGGCTAAGTTTTTCCCCTCGCTCAAACCGCTAGTTACGCCACTGCGCGCAACGTAAATCATACTTTCAAATAATAAAAATGTATTAACCGCCAATGTATGATCGTTGCGTTATTACGATAATGTGTTATTTATCCTACCGGGTAACATAACTATTGTTTCCACACAAACTTTGTTTGATGTTTTTTGTATTGTTTGATCTATCACAGAAGGCGTATGATCGTGACTCCACAAGTATGACACACTCATCATACTGCCATCGACTAATGACTGTCGTTGGCGCGAACTGCTTTGCATTTAGAGAGCAAAGCTAGTTGAGATTGCCTTCAAATATTAAAATTGCCTTTCGGATAATTATTTCTCTACGTTAGGCCTGTGGTAAGCAGACTGCTTTGGCCAGCCTTTGCTTTGGAGTTGAGAGCGAGTTGTTTTCTTCTACAGACGATTAATTTGTTTCAGCGTAAAGTGTCAAATTTTTCCGACGTTACTCACGAAAAATCAGGAATTTTTCCACAATGTCGACTGCTTCCCTCAGTTTCAGGACTTCCCATGGTCAGCAATGAGTAAGGAGAAGGCAAAAGTGGGTAGGAACTGTCCTGATTTTAGTGAATGAAGCGATTTTCGGGAGCAATAGCTGAAAGGTGGCACCTGCACTGCGCACGATGAACGATGACATTCATCTCTACCCGAAGATTTAGTTCCCTCAGGCAAAATTGCTGGCTAGGCCACTTCTCATCCTACCCACTTTTAACCCCCACAACGTAGATAAGTAACTGTTTGCCCTGACGAGATTGTGCCTACTAACCCTTGCCTGCGGCCACCGGAACATGACAAATAAAACTTTTTTATTTAGTGTGTGCTCAGATAATATTTTACAGATTTTCCATGAAATTGTTTTGTTTTGACTTATATTCCTTAAAACAAACGAAACGAAATTCTGAAAAGATAAGAAGCAGTTTATCCAAATAGTTCAGTAAAAAGTGATTGTTGAAAATACTTTTCATTTGGCCCAGTCCTTGAACAGACATTTAACAAGTGTTATTTGCTGGATGTATTTGTGCGTTCTGAAATATTTTTTTTTAGAGGACGTTAACATTCACTCTTTTCTTGTTTTTTAAACATTGCAAATGTTTTCACTGATTGAAATTTGTTCAAATTAAATTCAAAGTATTGATCAAAATTCTTGAAAAAAAACTTAAGCTTTTAATAAAATAGTGTAATTCATACTGACTTCAATAAATTGAAGATTAGATTGTTTAACTCGTAAAACCTCATTGTTTCAAACGTATAGTCTTTTCTACAATGAAAAGTTTTTGCATTTGATGTACTATGATCACGTTACTGTGACATTGTCTTTACGCAAACGGTGCCAATACTTTGTTTGCCCTTGGTAACACTTTTTTCTCTTAACCATTTCATTCACATCAGTTAATGTGTTTTTAACAAAGGATGTCACGGTCTTCCTTAAATGTTACCGGTGTTTTTCAATCTTTTCTGAAACATGAAACACTTCTGTTACTCTCGGAAAAATTCGAACTGGTGATAGAGATAGCTACTTCCATAAATGAATGTCTTGCGGAAGAGCTGACGATCTCCTGCGGAACAGTAGCATCCCGCGGAAGATCCACTGACAATCACGGCCCTATGAGGGATGAGTACGTTTTCAGGCGCTGAAAGTGTGAAAAAGAGAAAACGAAACTAAGTTTAAAGTATTGACGAATGTACTTGCTTTGTACGTTGTGCAAGTTTTACGTAAATCATTTTTCAGTTAAGAAAGTTTGATAAATGTTCAAAAGTTGAAAGGGGACGTTGAATCTGATTAAAGGCCTTGTCGAGCTGTGCATGTTGTAACAAAACGGCTGACAAATATAATTGAAAGTGTTGCGAAAATGTTTTTCCAGCCTTTTACAAGCCTTACAGCTAACATTATGTAAGTATTATGGTAAAGACAATGCTGACATATATTTTTGAAAACGACTTGAATAAGATAGTTGAAGTTAATATTCGGTGGACCAAGGTTTCGTTAAGGCCTCTTATAGCAGCAACCGGTTGTTTGTACCATAGCTAAATATATTAAGAATATTTACAGCCACATTGTAACAACCTTTTATCAAAAATTAGGCCAACGTTGCTATTACTCCAAATAATGGTATGAGCTCAACATCGGCAAATTCTGGCAATCTGTGTGGTGTCTATAGATATTGGACACAAAATAAGTATAACATAGGCTAAGTATTGGCAACAAAAGTTATGTATCCATGGATCACTTAGAATATTTTAGTGTGAAGTCAAAACCCTCCTGCAGTTTCATAGATGTTAGTCTCAGTGCAGTGTTATTGGGGTTGATTGTACTCCAGTAGCGCCATCTAATGTTGCTGGCGGACATGACTTCTTCTCGTTGTGGGTATGGGCCATTTAGAGAACTCATTGGAAACAAAGAAAACCACCATCCGCTACGATACTCTTGAGCAACATTGGTAGGTGACAGATCGTGATCTGCGTCAAAAGTGCTAAAAGCAACTTGACTTAGCGGCGTGGAGTGATCACCAAGAACTGCTGTGCCATACAGTGGGTAGTTGATAGAGACAGCATAGTTTCTGTCCTTGGACAAGATAACAAATCGCTTGTGTTCAACAAATGCTTTAATCCCATCCCAGTCTTCAAGGTCAATTCGCATCTGTGGACTTTTCACGTAATACGTTTCTTCAATCTTCTTTTTCATTTGAAGTGTCAAATGATAAATATTTTGCAAACCTATCCAATATTCCCCATTAAGTGAACCGAACCCTCGTACATAATCATCCCATCCTCGTTCAAAGTTTATCTTTCCGTTCATTCTTCTCTGAATTACTGACCATCCTATTTTACCAGTCACAGAATTTCTCGTAGTCATATCACAGTGCAATAAGATAGAACGAAATTGCTCATTTATCCATATAGGGTAAAGCCCACTCGCAGAATATCCCGAATCAAATATGTGTAGACAACCTAAAAACGATACGTGGTCAATGACAAGAGGTTTTGAAACTTCTTTCAAACATTAAAAAGTTTGCAAAACGGTCTTACACGATCACACGAGAATAATAATGTGGTTAGCTCTTCGGAAACTGCTAGAGTTTCTAATAAACTTTTATAGGTAAACATGATAAAAACAGTTTGTTAATTTTCTCTGTATTAGAGAATAATTTGTTGTTGTATATCAACGCATTAGTTGAAAGTGTGCACATACCATAAAAAATTTCTCTGGGCGAAAAGCGCCTTCCAAAAGCATTTTTGCTTTGTTTTTTATTCGACTTCTCTAAACACCGCTTGCATCCCACTCCCGCCGGTTTTTGGAACGCTCTTCTCGTAGGCCACTGTCGCGAAACTGTTTGAATTTGCCTTGATAACCTGCTCAGACCATCGAATGCTTCATGTAAGCGTACCTTTAGCTGTTGAAACCTCTGCTCTTTAGAAAGCCAACTTGTTTCACTGCTTCGATTCGCTTGAATGAAAAGGAGCATACATCCTGCGAAAAATGTGCCAATCATTGCTTTTTCTGCACTAATACTTCCTTTTCTTCATACAGCAATATCAGCACAGCAAATCGATGTTCACATAACTCCAGCTAAGTCAAATGGTTTAGAGGATCTATCGTCTTACGGATGCTTACCAGGAAACAAAGCACAACCTGTAAAGTGGACGTTTCTAGCTCGAAATAATCTGCCTGTTGTGGTTCACCTGATAAGAATGGAATTTCAGAGGTAAATATGCCGAGTGCACCCAAGGGCGTACGCAAGGGGGGGGGGTTGGGGTTGAAACCCCCCCTTGAGCTTGATATTTTACAAAAACTTTATTACCTTTGCAAAGGAGATTAATTGTTTTCGCATACTTTTTGCTTGTTAATTTGTCGACTTAATGCAAGTACCATGAAATAAATTTGCATGTAAATTTCAAGGAACATTGCAAATGGACCAAAAAGTAATATTTAGGTGTTGGTGGGAATCTGGGTTATTGTCTGTATCCAGAAACCATCTCACCACTTTTTGCAGACCTTTCGTCCACAACGCATGTTTAAGATTGTGTTTCGCGATAATTCGCTTTATCCGAAACAGTTGTCTTTATTTTGTCTGTTAAGGCTGATCAGCGCAAGCGCTGACCGCAGTGGCCACATTACCAATTTATGTAGCATGATAGAACTGCTGCACGAGCTCAAAAACAGGAGTTGTTTACATAGAAGCATTCAGGGATTTGATAATGTCTCAGCTGGGAAAAAGGAAAACTACCAGTTTGCTGGACTTCTAAAGATAACAAAAATTTGAAAGTTTTCTTGCGTACTTTATTCGCATTCTAAATTCTTGTGTAGTTTTGCAAGATTCGATATTGCAAACCGGGGGGGCCCAGCCAGTCCAGCCGCACACTTTCTATGCTCGACTGCTCGTATTAGACAAGACATTAGCGCAGCCTCATTTTTCCGTTGTAAATTGCTCTGACGCAGTGATGAGTGTGTTTCACTACCCTGTTTTAACATGCAGGCTCATATTTTTGCGGTTATGAACTGCTGTGTTGTAACTTTGAGTTTATTTTCTTGCGATATTCTAACTTGGAGCGCTGATAGTTTATATTCAGTGTAATGACACATAAACTACGTGGAGTGCGTGTAGACGAATATGCCTATTGTGTCAGGAAACTTCGCCAAAGCCTTGGTTGGGAAACATGAATATAACGTCAACTTGTGGCGTCACAAAGAGCGCACACCAAATACAAATGGCCATCACATGCCACTGAATGAAAACCCCTCTATGAAAATTTTCTCCGTGCGCCACTGAGTGCACCTATCTGCACCAATCGTTCTGTTCAAAGTTTAGGTCGGGCATTGCAATGCTCTGCAGTGTGTCTTTGGATAGACGACGAAGCGTTTTAAACGTTTTCAAACTGAGATTTTAAGTTTCATATTGCTTTTGTATTATCCAATAGGTTGTGTGATTGACCGAAAGAAATACTGCGTAAGTTTCACTCTGTGTTTGAGTTTAGTGATGCTGGATTCAATGCAGGTCCAGGTCCAACTGGTCACAATTAATTGAATTATAGTTTTTTGGTCTGCATACTTGTAGTTTCAGATGATAGAACAAAGTCATGCTAAAAGCAGTTTGCAAAACGTACGGCATATGTGTAATGCTAGCATCTTGCTGTAAGGCTGAATCAGTGTCACTTTTGCGCAAGTGTAAAAACTACAAAAATTATACCAGATTGAAGTGCGAGGCAGAGACGATTTTTCATGTGTAAAACAGAATTGTTTGTGTAAAACGGACTTGTGCTAGGTGTGTTTCCTCTTCACAGTTTGTTGGATGATAATATAGATTATGGTTTTTGACTGTCGCCTTAAGTAGACACCTGCGTATTTGTTTGCACTAGGTATTTTCTATCAAAAGGCGCTTAATTCCACCATGACACTAATTTTTGTTGATAAAAGTTGAGCAGTTGCCAAAATTTTAAGAACAAGACGTGTAACGTACATTTTTTTGTTTCCTGTGAGTGTTTTGTTGGATAAACATTGCAAGAGGCTCTGCCGTTTAACGTTGCCAAGTAGTGACTGTTTTAAAACCCTTTTTTGCTGTTGTGCACTCGCAATCTTATATCAGCCAGCATTTGGTTGAAATTTTACAATACACTTGATTAACAGTGCGAGAACAATCAATATGAAGGTGGTTACTAAGCTGATTTATATGTATTAATTTATTTTTTGACATAATCTCGATGAAGAGAAACAACAGGCAAGGTCAGTGATCAGTGATAATTTTTTCACACCCTACGTTTTGTACGTCAAACCGTTGCGTGTATACGCGTAACTTAGATTTATGATCCTGTTTAGTTCGAATAACTTTTTTATTTCAATGAAAGTAACTGTTAAAATATTGCATTTTCAGATGCGGATCAGCAACAGTTACACGAGGCAGGCAAAGTCCTATAGCGTTTTGCAAACTTACTGCGAATGCTCCTTTGTTTTTTGTCCAATCTTCCCGTATTTCATATCAGCCAGGAATAAGTCAGGGATGTTCGGACAAACTAGTTTTTGAATACAATTTTGTAGGTAAGTATTTACAGAATGTTGCTAATGGCATCGCTTGTGTGGACCGGAAAGTTACTTTAAATTTTTGGCAGATTTGGTTCGGCTTTCTGTTGTTGTTGAATGTTTAAATAAACTTTTTAGGTGTCATTTTCAAAGGAATTTGCAAACTCTACAGTGGTTTTCAGTAGAGGGAATTAAAGCAAAACGATGGTGACAACTAATTTTTGGTCTCCTTAGCATATGATTTTGAGGTGAGAAACTAACAACAATCCAATAGAAATGGTACCCCCCAAAAGTTGTTGGTCAGACTCAAGATTCCTAGTGATTTTTTAATGTATTTTATGCTATGATTTACTACTTTTCAGTTGCACTTCGGAAAAACTTTGAAAAAGTTTTTTTTAAAAGTGGATAACAGTTTGACATTTTTGACATTTGACATTTTTTAAAAGTGGATAAGAGTTTATGGCAATGTAGTGAAAAATCACATCTGTTACCAAACTAAACTTTGAATCATTTTGAAAATAGCACAGCACTCGCAGTTCGAGGAACTGAACTAAAACAGTAGTGATGATAACAATTATTGAGATCCAACATTTCGTGAAGACTGTACATTTTCTTGTAGTTTTGCAACCCACTTACGCAAAATGTTGACAAACGGGATGCAAGAAACAACAGTGCTAAAACCGCAGATTCAAATTGATAGCAAAGATAAATCTATATTTTCATGACTTATTGCTTCTCTTACAGTTCTGCAAAACATGCAGGTTTTGCTCTGTTCCGACTTCTGAAATTCTTCTGATCAGAGGTCAATTTGTTTGACTTGCTTTGAGTCTTTGCTATTTTCAGTACTGTCAAAATGTCTCTTTCCTTATTTTGGAAGGAAAGCAAACTTTATACCTCGCTCCTGCGCTTGCTACAAAATTGTATGTTGCTCTCAAATGCGGAAAGATAAAATCGTGCCTTAGGCAAGTAATAGGTCCTCAGTCTTCTCTCTAATCTTTTACCTGAAACATGAAAGACAATTCAGCAATGTCATGGATGTTGCTTTGCGCAGAGTGATTCGCAGTCCCAGCTCAGATGATAAGTGACAGATAAAAAGAAGGCAAGTAACACTAAATGTTTGTCAGGTGCACTGGTAACTTTCCTGATCCCCAGCAACCGAAAATGTGCTTTGTCCCGTAAATTGGATCGGACTAATATCTTTTTTATCCGAAAATACTTCCCAGTCGGTTGTTATATTTAAAACAATTACAGTCATAAGACCTCGATTAGACGGCAACCATTTAAACTTTTAAACAAGATTTGTGAGGTAGAACTCAGCAGGCATGGTAAGTTTAGCTGAATTGTAGCTGTAATAGAAAGCAGACCCTTACTTCGTGCATGGGAAAAGATAGGCAGACCGTCACTTGAACGGAGCCAGGATGAGCAGCAAGCAATGGTTTCTGAACCACTGCAATAAAAATTGACCGTCGTACGTGCCAGAGGAAAAATGATGTCCGATGTCAATAATTCTGCAACGATGTTGCTAGCTATCACAGAATATAAACCGTGCGGTCAGCTTACTTTGGCATGCAACATGTAAGCTCTTCCTTAATTCATCTTGTACTTAAAAATACTTCATTCTGAGCAAATCATTCCTTTATATTTGACTTAACCATTGTAAATACGCAACTTTATTGGTCTTTGGTGAGTAATCCCACTGGTAGAATACGTGTGCGTGAGAAAATACCAAGTTTTCTGTTTAGAAAAAGTAAACAATTTAAAATTTGTAAAACATTTGTGTTTTAATGTATGATTTTATTGTTAGTTTTTGCGCGTAAACATTTTTACTCATTAAACATAGCTTGCATTTTATGAAGAGAGCCCAGTCCTGCTGAAACTCTGCATTGGGTAATTTACAATTACATTATTTCAAACATTTTCAAATCTACATTTGTATAAAATATCGTCAGTAACGAATAGTAAAACTGTAGGATTCTGGCAGCAATTCTGAAAATGCGCAAAAAAAGCTTTTTCATGTATATATGCGTTGCGCAATAAAGCATCAAGTATAGATGTATGAAAGCATTTTTTAGTTTAGGAGTTTTGCCTTGAAGCAATGCGTGGATTGCCATTCATTTTTGAACGTAAAAATGCATCACCTGGAAACTCTTTTGCTTATATTCCTAGCAAACTTTAAAAAAACAATGATTTTCACGTAACGCTATTTTATTCGACAATAACAATCTTGTTGGTTTTTTACCATGACGATTTTGGAAAGAACAACTTTTAACATGATATGTTTTTAGCACGATTCTGGTTAGCGCACCTCTGACCAAAACGATTGGTTTTGCTTTGATCATAAGAGATAAATTATTAAAAGGGAATGGACCTGTGTTAGGACGTGAAGCCTGTTTCATCAGCCCCCAACTAATTTCCAGTAAACCTTGAACCAGAACGCAACCCTGACCACATTGCTAAGAAAGATTCGCAACCGAACCACATTTGCTTCAGGTTCGACACTCAGCACAAAAATTTTTATGAGGTCTGGTTGCACGCAAAATGCACTTAACCTGGTGCCAGTAGATTTGTGTTCAACTAGGCTGATGAATATGTGGTGCGAGTTGCTTATGAAGTGAAATTTCGCAAGAATTTGCAATTTGTCTTGTTATGTTTGCTTAAATTTGAAATATTTGATGGCATGAACGCAAGCTTCTTCTTCTTCATTACAAATGGTCACAAAAACTGAAATCCTTTCAATCCCGCAAAGGAATGACGTCACGGTCATTCCTTTAGAGTTGGTTAGGCGTCTTTTATCTGTTCAGTTTGTATTAGTCTAGCTAGTCTAAAAACAGTAAAGCCGAACTTTTCCTTGACAACACTATTCTCAGCACTGTTAAAAAATCATGTGGAAAGCCGAAATATCCCAGCTTTCGACAGCTAGACACGGGCCAGCAAGTTGCACTTTCGAATCCACAAATACTGCGCTGTAGGCTAGGAGTGTTATGTGCAAGAATGTGAAAGCAACTAGCAATCACACGCAGGCACACGGAAAGCACCCATCAGCCATGGCAAACTAATATAAGCCTTTTATATAATTGTAAGGGTTTTTACCCCCTCTTCAAATTTTTTCATCGTGCTTGCATTACGACTTAGCGTTTCTGTTTCATAATAGTGTTTTCAATATGTGACTTTTGCCAAAATTAATTGATTTCCATACTTAAAGTTGGGATAAGACGCTTTTATACCTTTAAGTCGCGCTCGGCTTGAAGAGATGCTGCGCATGTATGCCGATTGTGAAAATGTATGGATAGAATCACGCAACATAGTTTCAGTTTTAGCTAACGCCCGTTTCCAATATCCGTTCACCTGTAATTTACATTAATAATGTTTGCAAACAATAAATATCGATTTCTTATAATAACCGCATTTTAAAATAACGAAGTGATCTGGTGATCAGTATGTTACACATGCTATTGTCACGTGTAGGATTGTGGAGGCATCATGCATGTTTGTCTAGTGTTTCTTTGCTTCAGCTCTGAACTACAATTTAACTTAAATTTTGTGAAAACGACAAAACGTTCTACCGAAGACCTTTCATTTGGAATGCTGTCTTACCTACAGGTTAAGTTTCCACGGAGTAGCAAACCTAAGGCTAATCTATTTTGCATTTTTAATTCTTAATGAGTTGTGGAATGAGAGAGTGGCACAAAATGTGCTTTACAGAGTTTCATAATTTTAAAAAAATCGCGTGCTTTCAATAACTTCTAAAGAATTTGATACTTTTTGATGACGTAATGAGTTAGAACGTACTGAGTGCCTAAATTGTACAATCGAGAGGTATTCTGCATCTACGTTCTGAACGAACTGGATGAAAAATTCCGCTTTTTCCAAACAACAGTCAAATCCTTGCTCGAAATATATCATTCTTTGCGGACTAAACTCTTTGTTCATTTTGCTTGTTTGAATTATACTTTTCTCACTCATTGCAGAACACACTCTCAAGTTTCCACCATCCCTGCACGTGAAAACGAAAGAAGTTGTCACGTTTCCGGTTTTGTTGGGAAAATACAAGATATCTGCGAACTGCGATTTGGATTTTTTAGGTATCCCTCAAATATCGTACACTGAAGTTGACGAATATGTTCAACATCGCTTTGATGTACCGAACTCCTATATCACAATTCCTGACTGCATTGCATACACTTTGGTTTTTAAATCGCCTGCTGTTGTAATCCACGTCGAGTCAGACCTAAATGAGGCAACTTTGGATTTATCTTGCACTGCTCCTGTTAAGCCCATGAACCAAGATGTCACAGTAACATGCCAACACACGTACGTCTATCCTGTGGACTATCATTTGGTTTTCAGGCATCGTTCAATACACAAAACAACTGGAGCTTTTGATTCAATCAAATTTCAATCAAAAGCGAAAGAAACGGTGCAATTCACCATAAATATAATAGACCAAGCTTTATACACACCTGGAACACACAACATTGCCTTAATACTTGAAAACCAGGTATCTTTGAAGGAAACTTGGTTGCGTTTGACGTTTTATCGACCAATAAGACGCATGTCTGTTCAGACAACTCCTTTTGTGAGTTCGGTCAAGTTTCCAATTGAAGTTGATCTTGGATACGGAGCTCCTGCCAATATTACAGTAGAAATTCAACGTTACCCTAGCAAGGTTACCATGACAACCATTCAGTCCTCATGTTCGGGAAGTGCCACATGTGGTATAGTTGTTGTTATGGCCAGCGTTCCAGCTACAAGCGTCAAATATCAAGCTATGGTCAATGCAAGTAACGCAGTGTCGAGCATAACAAGGACTTCAGCTCCATTTGAAGCTCATCCCGAAATATATGACGTCTACATTATGCCACGACAACAACTTTACGTCAACACAGAAGCTGTGTTGCTGGTGTTTGTGAGAGGAGACCCTGCGGATTGGAAAATATCTCTGAGTTATGCAGGTAACACGGTTGAACTTCCATTCACCACCAGCGGCTTGCAAGGTCTTCAAACAATCCCCATCAAAGCTCCTATCGACATACAACTGTACAAACAACTTGAAATACGTGGAAATTTCCCAACAGCTGGAAGCCACGAAATAACATCTGTGGTTTACGAAGCAAATAACTCTAAACAAAAATTTGCCTTTCGTGAGAAAGTATTTGTGCAAGATACTCCTACATGTTTGACCAGCGTGAAAATTCGTGATGGAAGCAATACACAGGGCAAAAGGCAACCGTTAAAAGTTGCGGCACGTGCTGTGCTGAGTGTTGAGACTAGGTTCACTTGCGCTGGTGTTGACAGGTACACTTATCAATGGAAAGTCCTAATATACGAAGCGTCTCGTGATTTGATTAGAAAGGAAGTGCCATTCAATGGTGTAATGGACCGCAATGAATTTCTCATCAACCAGTTTAATCTTAACCCGAACTATTACATCATAAACGTCGTTGTAACTCTGTTCAATGAAAGAAACCGATCAATTGGAGAAAAAACCGCCTTCACTTTGATCAACGTTGTGAAACGGAATATGAGCGTTTATCTCCAAAGCGGAACTGTGCGACATATAGGTAAATACGCCTTATTTTTGTGCATCTTTAGCAATTTCATTCGTGATAGCAGTATAGTTTGTCACGTATATGGTATTTGTATAAGCTACGTATGTCGATTACGGAATACAGTATCAACGAATTACGAACTATTGCTCTTTTATGGTTCGTGATGCGAGAGTTTGAGTTGAACCCTTTATGACACAAGAGGCTTAGACCTCTAGTTGAGTGGTTCTCAACCTGTGGTATGCGTATCATCAGTGGTACACGAGGACTGTCCAGGCCGTACGCGACTGTGAGCAGCTTCCAGTTCATATCGAAGACTTAGTGTCAAATTAATTTATGTTGTCTCATAGCTGTCGCAACTACAAGTATGTTTGCAATATTGAAACTCCTTGCAAATAAAGATTGCAATTCAAACAGCTGTTGTTTTGAACAAATTTACTAAAGTCAACCGCCATTGTCCGTGATGGCCATCAAGTCCAAAACTTAAAATCGTCTTGCTGCGTCGGGACTTGATTTCCGATGCTCTGTGAGGAACGTCCACCCTCACATAGACCAGCTTGTAAATAAAGCAAACAGTTGCAGTCGTCGGATTGGATTGTTGTGTGCTAATCATTCTTATGTTCTGGCACTCACCGGCGCATTCGAGCAAAATTGGTTTTTTTGGAACATGTGGTACACTGCGACAGTAAAAAACTGCCTGGTGGGACGCGATCCAATAAAGTTTGAGAACCACTGCTCTATGTAACGGGTAGTTCTTCGTTCATACAGTTTTTGAAACAATTGCTAAGTTCGCTGCAAACCATACTTGCTTCTGTATGTGCAGTGGAACGCAAACCTTCAATGTTCGCTTAAACGCGCTTTATTTTATCAGTTAGTAACAAAAAAGAATATGTTTAAAATATTGCATTACTTTTTTTAAGGAAACAATACATCCACTGTTACGTTACAACCTATCGTGAGAAACAACCCCTGGAAAACAGTTTATGATTGGTTTTGCGCACTGACAGCTGAGGACATGACCCGTGACAAGTATATTGGAAAAGCGCTTCGGACAGGTTAGAGCACATGTGTCAAACTGGTGGGCGGTGGCCCGCGGGCCAAATGTGGTTCGCCATGTCTTTTCATGTGCCTCGCGAAGCTTCAATTTTAAGCCTCAGCCTGCTCATTTTTTTGGAACTGTAGTGGTTTATACCTGTTTGCAAAGGCGAACGATGTTCTTTGCCATGTTATGACCCGACGTCTCTCTTTTAAAGCATTATTCAGTTTTAAGGCTCCATTAACTGCAATATAACCATTATTACGTCACAGAGACGTTGTTTAAGCATTAGCGTAGTTTAGATCAGCGCTCTTTAACCGGTGTGCACGGTGCCCCCTAGGGTGCATCAAAATATGCGTGGGGTGCACCACTACAAAAGGGTTCACAAGGGTGCATCACAAACTTCTCACGCTAAAATGATACTTTTTACAAAAACTTTGTGTTAGCAACAAATTAAACCATTAACCAACCAATGACTCTCAGGATTTAACCTGGACTAGACTTTGCACATTCTAAAGTGTGGTGCGTAAGGATCAGACCATGTCAAGCTAATTGTAATTGTTGTAATTAGTTGATTATTCGTGATTCATGAGCAACAGACAATGAACCATTATCAGTAGAATTATGTAGCTGAGTTAGTGAATAGGGCGCTTGCTTATTTAGGCCAGGGTACTTGCAGACATGGGCGCAATTAGGTGATGACACGAGGGATGTGTCAGTAAATAGGGTGCATGAGTTTAAGTAAATATGGTGCAAGAGTTCGTCAACACATCTTTAGGGTATGCCATAAGAAAAAAAGGTTGAAGAGCACTGGTATAGATGATTGTGGTTAATTCCGTTAAAACTGGCCTTTTGAGGGCAACCATACAGTTCCAACTGGCCCTTTGAGGGCAACCATAATGCTGATATGGCCCTCAGTGGAAATGAACCCTGGGTTGGAGTGTTTCTTGCATTTTTAATTTACTACGCAGTGTTATTTCTTCTTTCTTTCAACCGCGTTCCACGCAATCCCGCTATTCAACTGCAGCCGCTCGTAGGGTAAGAAAATGTCTTTACTGTGACAGAAACAGGCCTCAGCAAAGCATTCAAACGCATGTAGCTTTTATTGCATGAAATCACTGGGATTATTTTGAAGTGAAAAACTAAATGTCATACACAAGCAACATGGATAGAATTAGCCCACATTTAACACCCTGGAAAACAACATCAAAAACTGACATGATCTCACTTTTTCTTTGTTAATGCAAAGAATGAAGCAGGAGCATGAAAATAAAATGTTACGATTATGAAAAACCCAGTTTATTTTTTCTGCTGTAGAGATGGCTTTCTCACAAAAGATTCCACAAAACTGTTTATTAGTGTTCAAACATTGCTCGTTTTCCACTACAGTCACCAGTGAAACAGCCTTGAAGTATTTTATATACATGTTGCAATGTTTTTGAAGGTTCAATGGTAAATTTACTGTCAGCAACAAGTTTTACCGATGGTGTACAACATGCTGTGTCTGTGCTTTTGCCGCCTGAAGCACTAATGATCAGTTTTCGTGTCGAGAGCACTTTTCGCAAACACAATTTTCAACAGTTATCTTGTTCTTGTTGTGGAATGTTTCTTTGAGTTTCTTTGCAATCACCCCGAATATATAGTAACAAACAAAGACTATACAAAACAACAAACTAAGGCTAACTATATACTGCATAACGCAAATCTATTCCACAGCCATGCAGGTGAATAAAATGGCCGTTCGCAATTCCAAGCATGAACCTGGGTGCGTGTAGTTTTGCAATAACTTCTGGCCGGGAAACAAGATTGATAACGTCCCGGTCTCGAGCCACAAAGGTTACTAACACATTCAGCTTATCCTGGCTGCTTAGAAAATCCTACTGACCTGTGATATACGTCTAGCTAACTAATATTCCAAGACACGAAATCACGAAATGCTATCCGCAGCGAGGAGCTGCTTTGCTGTAAATTGATTTTCCACATCCTCCCTTTCCAAAGCATAGTCTCTGAAACTTCTGTCCACCTTGGAAGGAGCTTTTGTTGATCGGATTAAGTGTGGCCGCGCGCTCCACTGAAATTGGAAGAATGGGTTCGATTCCTGTCGGAGTCATAACAAAAACTTGAAAAAGGTACTTGCGGCCTGTCCAGGCTTGTGCCCGGCATTGATGGGTGGGTGCAAGGAAACCGTTCATGTGCAGTGTTGCCATTGACTCGCCATCAGTGCATTATTTACTGCGAAAGCAGCCGCATGGACCACGGCGCAAGTAAGCGGTGGGCGCCGCAGACCACTCTTGACACTGGGAAGCGAGTACAACTAAACTGAACGAAGCTTTTTTCGCAGTAACTTTTTTCAGCTTTGGACCAACCTGTGAGCAGTGGATACCAAAAACTTGCATGTTTAACTTGTCGGATGCTTGTTGTTATTGCAATAGATATGTTAAGTAACTATTACCGCAGTGGCCCTGCGTTAAAACCAGTCTCTTAGTCCTTGCCATTGCAAACGCTCTTTTCAATACTAATAGTGTATTGGATGGCGTTGTTATTGTTTAAATAGATTTTAATGCTGTTTGTCAATTTTTTAATATTTGTTGGTAGTTGTCCATTGCTTTTTAGAAAAATCATTCCTTTCACAGGAAGTTTTCTTGAACTTGTTAACAACGATGTCTGACCAAGTCATGTTTCACACAGGTTCATGTTTTGGATGGAACCCACAGTGGATTGCACAACAAGCAGCACTGAAGTTCAATCCAGCTACGGTGAATGGGAGCAATCAGTTTCATCTCAGAGTGTTTGCCAGCAATGTTAAGGGAGAAATAGCGATATCTGAGCAGAAAATATTTGTCCTTTCTTATTCTGCGCCGACCTTGATGCTAAGGTTTGTTCATATTATCAAATTTAACTAATTCCTATGAGGAAGTACGTGCTTGTTTCATTGCTTATGTTTGTGTTTGTTTTTGTTTATAGATGTTGGTCAAACTGTGAACCATCACTGCCTATCAACATCTTGTTGGTCTTAGAGCTTGAATGCGATACATGTGACCGTTATACGTGGTCACTGAATCTCGACGACTCTTTAAATTTATGCAGCGGTGGAAGATTTTGTAAATTAACGTCCTTACAATTATCTGACTTGACGTCCAACACACAGCAGCTATACGTAACAGCGAAAGGTAAGTTAACTGGATTTTTCGTAAGTTGCGATATTTTCAAAAGAATGCTTCTACAGTAGTTGACTCAAACGTTTTGTGTGTTTTCTTTGACATTATGAAACGGATAGGAGGCACAGGTTTGCTATTGGAGGTGACGAAAATTTGTACTCATTCCATAGAATTTATCGCATTCATTTAAGTTTCAAAGCAAAGACCCACAAGTGTTTATTTTTGTTCGTCTGAATCTTCGTTTGAATGACGTGTTGTTTTCATTTTTGCCCCTCATGAAAGCATACGTAATACATGTCTCCATTGAAAAGTGGCGGTATGATGTGGCCTTCGTTGATTTTTGCACGCATGCTGGAGAGAGTGTTATGAATTGTGACAATGTTATCTCATTCCCATGATTTATGTAGCTGTTGTATTCACCTGGTTATGAACTTCACTTGGTAGAACTTAAGTTTTGGAATTTATTTGTTTCATGAATAGAAATGCTTTGACAGGATATGACGTCAGTGGAAACACCGCAACGGTTTCGACGAATCTTAGGCTCCTTACGCCGCCAAGCGGTATATCGTGCTTTGTTTCTCCTGAAAAAGGTGAAGCTTACTCCACTCTTTTCACAGCACAATGCACTGGCAGCACCAGCGAAAAACTCATTTACGTATTCTACTTGCAGGAGCCAGGTAAGTCGTCACTTTGTATATTATTATCGTCCTACTCGTTTTGATGATTTTCACTTCAAGTGATGTTGTGCTTGCTTTGTTTTAAAACTTTTCATAATTTATCATTTCGTGCAACCCGTCCGTGAGATCGTATTTTACACAACTGAAAAACGTCCTTAGCAGTTTTTCCCTTTGCGTGAATGGTTTTCGCTTTTGCGTGTATAAGAAGTAAAAGTGAAAACGTTCCTAACAAAACCACCACTACTTCATTTGGTTAAATTTGTTGGCTGCGGAACAGTTTTCCTAGCTTTAGTGCATCCCATATTGTTTTGCCTAAAATTTGGCATTTACTAAATACATCCACCTTAAAATTAGTAAGCAGGAAGCAATGGTTTCATTCTTCTTTCGTATGAGCAGCGACCATCAAGCGATCCCTACAAGTCGGCCCAACCAGCAAACACCCTCTGGGCCGGGAGACATCAAGTCGTCAAGGAAGTTTGGTGGTCGGAGGGCTTTGCAATGATGAATAATGTGGTGTGCTGTTTGATTTTCTTCCCCGCACGAGCCGGTCTCTCTCAGTCCCCACTGACACATGTTAGAGCCGAAACGTCCAACTCCAGTTCTGAGCCTGTTTGAGGTGACCCAGAGATTACGGCGGAGGTTGAAGCCAGGTGAAAGGCCGATGTTTAGGTTCAAGCAAGACTGGGAAGGAGGTGTAATGTCCTTCCATGTGTTCATCCATGCTCGTTTGATTCAAACCCAGAGGTTATTAGGGTGGCAGCGTGGCGGTGGAAAGGGCGCCTCGACTTCAGACGCTGTGGTTGGAGGTTCTGCAGGTCTGGGATAGAACCGTAAACAGGGTGTTGATTGTTGAATGCGGCTTGGCATCCCAGTCTATATGTAAGCTGTTCTCTACGCAGGTTTGGTGGTGCAATGCCTGCCAGAATTGGCAATAACCCAGTCGGGGTGGGACGCAAACATCCAGTAATAAGGCGCAGCGTGTCGTTTAGTGCAACATCCAGTTTTTTTACTGTGACAGCTACGACACCAAACTGGGGCAGCGTATTCCGCTGCACTAAAGACGATTACGAGAGCTGACGTACGAATGGTGGGTGTATTGGCACCTCGTGACGAGCCAGCAAGGCAACGCAGGAGATTGTTGCGTGGAAGGATTTTCTGACATAGGCCCTCAGCGTGCTGCTTGTAGGTCAGTTGACGATCCAGCTTGACTCCAAGATAAGTTGGATTGGGGTTGTAGGGCAAGGTGTTGCCCCGGACGTTGACTACTAACTGACGCTTTGTTTCTTTATTATTTAGGTGGAAAGCGGTTGATGTTGTTTTGGTCACACTAAGTTTCAATTTCCATGCTGAGAGGTAGTCGGCGATTGTGCACATATCGGCGGACGAAGTTTTCTCCAGCTCTTCCCAAGACTTGTTGGTATAGAGTAGGGCCAAGTTATCGGCATATCCGTACTGACATGACCTGGTTGAGGGATTGAGGGAATATCACTTATATGGATGTTGAGGGAATATCACTTATAATGATGTTGAATAGCAGAGGCGCCAGCGATGAGCCTTGTGGTAGGCCATTTCGCAAGCGTCGCAAACGACTACATTGACCATCGCTTGTTTTGAGTTTGAAGCTACGATTTGAAAGAATGTTGACAATAAATCGCACCATCTGTCTATCCAGGACAACCCATAGGAGCTTCAGAGTTAGGCCCTGGTGCCATACAGAATCTTATGCTGCTGTGAGGTCCACAAGCACCAGACCAGCTTTCTGCTTTTCCTCAAAACAAGCCCCAAGTCGTCAGTCAATTTAACCACATTTTGAACAGTCGAGCGACCGCGTCGAAAACCAGCTTGGTGATCTGGCAGTTGAGGGTCAACACTTGGCTCAAGACGAAGCAGGAGGAGGCGTCATATTTTTAGGATTGATAGGTGGCTGAGACACGTGGAAAACAAACCACGGAACCAAGAGCGACATTTCGGTCCACTTTGTTTGAGAAATTCGCTTGGGATATTATCAGGTTCCTGTGCCTTCCCGGTTTTGAAGTCCTTGATTACATTAGAAAGTTCCAAGTCAGAGAACGGGGTCATCAAATGGCCATTAACTCCTCCTGCATTCCAAAAGGCAATGCAGCTCCGCTTCACATTCAGTGTGTGATTTTTATTTGTACCTGTAAAACGCCCACTCTCCAGTAGCCGGTGGGCAATGGAGTTGGCCATGACAGGGCAGCGTTTCATTTTGACGCTGCGGCCTGTTAGGTGATTGAAGGTGTTCCAGGCTTTCCTGCTTGAGTGTGTGAAGTCAATTCCTGCCACGACCTCGTTCCATCGATCCCTTCGCTGCTTGTCTAAATGATCTATCAATATTTCAGATCTAGAATGTATTTCCTCGTTAGTATTGGCCTGTACAAACGCGCTGTAGAGTGAGTCGCATTCATCATTCCATGTAGGTATATACGTCCGTCGGCAGCCTCGTGGGATTGTTTTGCATGCTGATTTAATGAAGAGGTGGCACAGAGATGAGTATGCTATGTCCAAGTTAGATGAAGAAGGTTTTGGTAGGCTGTCAATGCCTGACTCAGGGAAGTTTGAGAATTTTTCCCAATTTGCTTAGCGAAAGTTCCATCTTTTTACTGGTTTTGTGTTTACTCGTTCTATGGGATTAACTGGCGTGATAAGAGAAGGTCTGTGGTGCGTTTTCGGGAAGGGATCCAGGATCAGACGTTGTGGCAGTGCTCCTTCTAGTTTCGTAAACGCCAAGTCGGGGTTAGAAGTAGTATTCCATCGAGCAGAATGAAATGTGTGCGGTTGTTTAGGATCAAACAACAGCGTGAGGTCTTCCGCAGAGGCCCACTTTTCTAATGATATCCCCTCCGAGTTGGTTGATCGGTGCCCCCATGTTGTACTATGACAGTAAAAGTCTCCTGCATAGATACATGGACGTTTGAAACCAGGGATTGACCCTTGGGACCACTGGTCCTGGGTGGTTTATAGACATTAGCAATTGCTATGCCTTCCACATCTATGGCCGTCCACTCGACGGTTGAACCCTCAGGGCAAGTTGTCATCATTCTCCAGGTGTTACGATTGTTGACAAAAGTTGCAGTTCCATGGACGTCGCTCTTGGTGAAAGCTGCTAGGGTGTAACCAGGATTCTTAAGGTGGGAGCTCTCCTTAACATGGGTTGCTTGGAGCAGGATGACCGCAACTTTATGGGTCTGAGCAAGATGAACTAGGACGTCAGTTTTCGCCTTTGTAAGGCCTTCCACGTTTAGATGTAAGAGCGTTACGCCCTCTCGTACGACAGGGGAAAGTCTCCACCTTGACAAGGGCGCTTGCTTCAAGAAGGCGTTGGCCTATTGAGGTTGTAATGGAGAAGTTTTCATGGGCATCGTTACCATCAGCTTGGATTGCTTTCTCAAGTTATTGACATTCGCCTGGCAAGTGTAGTTTGCCTGTTTCCAGGGCTCACCACTAGGAGATTGTCAACATGGTTTCATTGAAAGATGGTAAAGAGAAGAATCAAAATCACAAACTGCGAAAAGTCTACTCAGTGGAAATGTAACTTTTGCTCAAGCATAGCTTTGAACGAGGCGGTATCCTTCAAGAGTTCACACATACATGTTCCTATGCTGCACGTTAACTTTAGAAATGAGCCATTCTTTTCCTACATATATATAATTCTGTGATTCAGAAACTGTGCGTATTCAGACAGCAGATGGATATGAACCCGCAATACCAGTTGCGTTGTTTATTTTTGCGAAATAATCACCAAAAAGTAGACATAATTTTATAATGATGCTGTTGTCTCAGGTGGGGAGTTAACATTACTGCAGTATGGATATGACAACACTCTTGCAAACGTCACTCTTCCTCCTGGTGACATCACGCTAAAGATTGCGTCATGCGACGATAGGAATGCCTGTTCACATCAAGAAACTTCTTGTGTGGTTGCCCTTGCTAGTGTTTCACCGAACACACTTGGATATCTGGATAATTACGTCAAGGCTGGTGATGTACAGAAGTTGGTTCAAACGATGACGTCCTTGCCACTGACGCTCAACATATCAGACGCACTGGTAAATACCCGATTGTAATTTCGTTTTGAGTCCCGATAAGATTGTGATTTTTTTGAGTCCTGTTCATCAGGAATGCTATTTTGCTGACAATATGTTTAAAAGCGCGCATTCATCGCAAAGATTTTAGAACCAGCATTGTGGTTTAAATTTTCCAAAACTGATCAAGCAACTTTGCGTTCAGAATAAATGTGACTTTCAGTGGTTCATTAGTAAATGTTGCCACTATTACGGTCTGTTTTGAATAAAAAGGTTTGGCCATTTTCATTGCTCTTACACGGTTCTGGGTGGTGTTGCGGAACCGAATGTAGTTAGTCTACGTAGATTACGATTCCACAGAGATCCCTACTAGTTGAGGGGTCAACCTAGTTGTTGCAGGAGCACAGGTCGGTCTCCCAACTAAGCAACCTGGCGTCTTGAAGTTGCCAAGCCGATGTAAGGCAAATTAAAGGCTCTCACCACTTTGTCCGCTAATAACTCTAAAGTAGCACACTCAGTTGATTGCTTCTTTCGATTATATTAAGATATACAACAAAATCTTCAAATACACTTGAATGTGAAGTTAGAACAACGTAACGTCAAATGGTTTGGCGTAGACTAGAGCCCTGAGCGGCTTGTAATTTTTTGTCCGCTCCCGCTCCGCATCCGCAAAATTTAAATCCGCCTTGCACCCGCAGGAGTTTGAGAATTTTTGCCCGTTCCCGCCCCGCACATTTTCGGTCTCAAACACGCACCTGTCCGAAAACTACTAAAAACTCATAACTAGGCAAGTTTTTGTTGCAATAAAGTCGTGAGAATTATGCATTTATTTTTAACAAAAGTTGTAGCAAAAAGTTGCATTTATGCACAAGCATTTTAAACGACTGTGATTTGCTCAAGCGATTTATTTACATATAATGCTAAATATTTCCAAACATTATCTGGCGAGAAATGGCGATCTTTTGCCAACAGTTTGCGTGGCATGCTGAAACTTCGCTCCACACTGCATGAAGTTGCTTGGCAATTTAACAATTTGGCCTACAGTTCTGGAGTGATGTTTGGCAGGGTCATTTCTGCAATATCTTTTAGGTCACTATTCTGTTCGAATCGATTATATCAAAGAGAACAGAACTATACTGAAATAGTTCTAAAGCATGTTTTTTAAATCACACTTTTACATTTTGCGCAATAGGCCTACTTGATAAAAGTTTCAGTAAAAAGTTGCATGTAAATAAGGAAAAAGTTGCAATATAAAATTCCTGCAACCAGCTTAAAACAACGCACTACATAAATTCTAAGCATTTCAGAAGCTGTTGTAAGCTGTAAAAAAAGTTGAAAAACTTGCCCTACCCATTACGCCTGAAGACAAGTCTAACAAGCAGCAAAATCAAGCCGCTCATTCTTTTCATTGCCAACCAAACCAAAACTTTTCCACAGATCTGATCTTTCGCAGTCAACAGATTTGAGGTGATAAAAAACACAGTTCAGTCCAGTTGTGACTAGCTGTGCGTTAAGCGTTGTCTTATCGATTTAGAAGGGCTGCTGGACTGAATTATTCCTCAGCAAGTACGACGGTGGCATTGGAAAATGGCAAGAGTCTGAGCTAATGTTTCGCAACAATGGGTTGTCACATCGTAATGTAATAATTGCTGCAGGCCTAATGTCCAAAGCGCAATGCTGGCAAAAAACTTGAGTACTGTACATCCACGTGTTTTGCGATTTTTAGCTGATTAAGCTCATGTGCTTTAGCTCAACACTCAGTTACCCGCACGAAGAATTTCTCAACCCGCGCCCGCCCCGCAGCAAGTTTAACCCGCACCCGCACCGCACCCGCACACAAAGCAGTGCGGGTTCCCGCACCCGCCCCGCAAATGCGGGTACCCACAACCGGCGCGGGTAAACCCACCCGCGCAGGAGTCTAGTGTAGACTAGCGGTTCGGTGTAGACTAACTGTGAACAAGAGCGTTGTGCGTTCACATGCGCAAGGAAACAGCGACCAACTGCGGCGATGTAGGTTTGCAGGCTATAACTGTTAAACTGTTCGCAAACAAGTACATTGCATTGAATAATGGATAGAATATTGCTTGAAATCACGCAGTAGGAGTGCACAACACTGATGCGCATGGGCGTCCGCAGAATTTTTCCAATGGAGGGAAACGTCGACATTTCGCTTATCCTTTTCAGGTTGCTGAGGATGCAATGCAGCTGGACGTTCAAAAACGCTTTACATTTTCTGCACCACAAAGAAAATGACTCATTTCGCGGCAACAGTCACAAAAATGCGCTTCGATGGCAGCACGGCCATATGCAGTGTTAATTTTAAGGTGTTTTGAGGGATGGAAAAGATACAATAGAACCTCACTGCACATCCCAGAGATGTAGTCGAGACGTAAACTTCGAGACAGAGACCTGATTAGAACTTCGAGACTGAGACTTCATCAAACAATCCGAAACGCGAGACTTGAAAATTTGTGGATATGCCAAAATTTTTCTAAATCTTTTCAAAAATTTGTCATAACCACTTTGAAGATGAAATTTTTTGGAATTTCTGGCATTTTTCCTACCTGCGTTGGTTGCTTCTTTCCTGCAGATACAGTAAGCGAAAAACACATTGGATTACATAATTTTTCCTAATCCGCATCATTGCAGCATTCAAAGTCTCAAGGCAATAAGCTTGTGACAGAGACCTGCAGCCTTTGAGATCGAGATGAGACCTGAAACCTTCGAGGCTGACTCGCAAAAATGGATCTCGAGACCCAGACCAAGCCTCGAGACTCCATCACTGGCACAACCGCCATCAACATACACCAAACCTTCGCTTTACGACTATCTCTGTATCCAGAATGTCGGGGTCAAACCTTAAAAAAACTTGGTCATGTATATTACGATAATGTACACCAGGCCTGCACTACATACGGCCAGCGAC
>Ga0210059_1003195_pt1 | contig 26104 bp, 12 predicted proteins | sample Ectturendosymbi2_FD_188042 | JGI IMG/M metagenome (GOLD analysis project Ga0210059, IMG submission 188042) | Ecteinascidia turbinata endosymbiont from Florida, USA - Sample 2 (SPAdes) (version 2) | ecosystem: Host-associated > Tunicates > Ascidians > Unclassified | place: Key West, Florida... | reverse complement strand
AATACTCCGACAGTGGTGTCGTTTCCAGCCCTTGAAAAAAGCCTGACGATGTTTTGTATGAGATTTTCCAGGCTTCAGCATGACATATTTTAACACACTTGCACATGATACAAACGTTTTTGTGTGAAAAAGCAAATAATCAAATCATTTCAAGCAAAACTGCAAACTTTGGCAAAATAATTTTGACTTTAATGATTTTTTTTTAATCTAGCGAATTTTATCGGCAAATCAGGTGATTTTTGCAGAGAAGCCTGTGCCAGAACTGCAGCTGATTTGCTACTAAATCTAGAATGTTTTTCTCACTGTTAGCTGTTAATTTATCAGTCATGCAGTTAGCTCATTTTTAACAGGATTTTAAAAACCGCTTTAGGCAGATTAAGCAGGTAACAAATTCCTGGCCAAATATTTGTTCCAACAGCTTTTGGAAATGAAAACTTTTACACCTTCTTCATCAAAAAATTTTTTATCTTCTTTATAACGTTTTTCATTGGGCAACAAAAGCACAACCAGGCACAACTAGCTGCCTTTAATCGTTTAGATGCATGAATACACCACTGCTATTACCATTGGAGTTTCTATTATAACGCCACGAAGCTGCTTCAAAATGACAAATTTCATCATATTAATAGGTAACTAAATGGCTTGTTGAAACCTAAAAGATTTGCTTCTGTGCTTAGTGAGCGCATTGGGTTTCAAAGACTGCATAGGGCGGAATATATTTTTATCCCACAACACATCATTTTTCCAGGTGGTTCAGTTATGCCAGGAAGTCGTTGATCTAATGTCTGGTCAATTGATAATGAGTGCAAGACCAAAAATTGATGCATACTATAGCCTTACAAGTATATTTTAAACAGTAACAATTGAAAAATGGCGTTTTTTCAAGCAGATTTTCACTATTTTAGGCAGATTTTAGCTGAAAATATGTGACATACTTTTTAGAAATATCTAGCAGTTTTGAGTGACGTGATTTAGCTGGTTTTGGTGAAAACCATGTGGCAACACTGTTGGTAGTGCCCAGTGTTGCAACTGCCGTTTTCTTTACTAGATCCGGGTTTTTAATTAAAAATTTGTTTTTTTTTGACTTTGGTCAGTTTTTAGAAATGTATGTTGTGTTACTGTATTTTCCATTCAAGGAAACAGTAGTTTCAGAGGCATAATTTGCAGTGTCAGTACCAGTACAGTTGAGTAGGGCTAGGCTTAGCCATTGTTTGAAATTTAGTGTTTTACAGATTAAGCACTGATTAGACGCAGGTGAAAACTCTAATCTATTGCTGATATGTCAATGGCTGGTTGTGCATAATTTTGGTATGCTTTTTTTTTGTTGTGAAGATGCTGTGGTTGACCATCTGTTCGTTGTTTTACTTTAAATAAACATAGCAAGAAAAGATGAATCGGAATTCACATTTTGAAATTTCATCACTTTCAAGTCAAATCATCAAAGAAATGTTTCTTATGTTTCTTACCATCGATTTTCTCGAATCACATGCAACTTGTGTGAAACGCAGAAATTGTTTGAGACCCTATGTTTCGAATTGGCCAATAACAGGTTGCAAGAACATATTAATGTTTACAACTCAACAACCACATCACTGGGTTTTTTGTGAAAGGCGTTTTGAATTGATTTTCATTCAACATTTAGCAACGTAAAGCAGAGTTGAAATTGAGTTGGAATAATTGATTGCATTAATCAACGAATCTCAATATGCAGGTTCAAGAAAAAATACTATGGTTTTGAGCTGCAGATTTAAATTAAAAAAAAGTGTTGATGCGAATGAGCTTCATAAATGTTTGTCTTGATTTTTCGAAAGGAGATACTCTTTTTGATGTGAAGTCCCAGAAGCGCAAGACATGCTTCGATCATTTGCTGTCTGTGCGTTGTTGATCATGAATGAAATTGGACAACAGGTGTAATGAAGTACTTCCAACCTATTCCTGTTGCTTATCCGTGAATCAACTCTGTTATGAAGACAAACCCAGATTTTGCCTTGAAAAAAAAACAGAAAATAATATAAAACGCCAGACATACAATATGTTAAAAAATGTCAAAACCAAACTTGAAATGTACGCTACCGGTCCTTAGTTCTTACACAGAAAAATTAAAGTAATATGCATTATTTGCATCAATTTTTTAACAAGTTGAAGTCTATTTTTAAACATACTGACAATTTACAAATACCCTAGCAGCAAATCAAATGTATGAAGTAACATAAGAAGTTGGTTAGATCATTTCTAAAATACGTTTAATGTTTTCTTTTGCTTTTATTTAAATGCACAAATTGAAACATGTACATGAGACATTCAAGGTCTTACAAGTTTCTTTTCACCCTAATCATTGCAGTATTTGACTACTAATTTAACATTCAAAAGTTAACATTCATACCAATCACAATGCGCCTGAAGGCTGTATTTAAATTTTTGAAATACGTTACTAACGACTGCATTATAGGTCGGCAATCGACGACGGAACTATACACGTTGGGCTCATCAGATTTTCAGACAGCGCAATTGTTTCAATTCAACTGCAGCAGCAAAGTTTCACAAGCCTGTCAGGTAATTTGCCATCACAAATACCCGGTATTTTCGTTTTTTGCGTTTGCGTTTTTTAGAACGAAAGCGCGGTAAAAATTATACTTGCCAAGTGATTGTGGAATGTTTTGCAGTACGTGCCAGTTTGATGTAATGTTGTTTGAAAAAAAACTTTGCATGCAGCACATAGTCCTTGTAGTTGACAGCAGGACGATAAATTATGTAACAGTCCACCAAGGTTTTTATTTTTGCTCTGCCTATTCACTACCGAAGTCTTACTCAGTAATCCTCCTTCCCAAAGATGAGTCGCTGTGTTTACAATTTGCATTTCGCTTTTCAAGTAACACATCAAGTTAACTACGAGTATGGGAAGCACACAATAAATCTTCACCAAATGCACTGCGATGCAAACTAAAGTTCTACCTACCAGTGCGGAAATTATAAGCTTTAATTATTTAAAACATTAGGTTTAATTTATGGCATTTTCAAGTCTTACGCTGTTGCGTGTTCTCTCGTTTCTGTTAATTGGCATTAAACAAGACAGGTAAATCCGAGCTTGATGGAATAATATCATTCTATATGCGCTGTTCTCGTGGAATATTCTTTAAATTTTTTTTTATGAATGAGATGACAAACGTACTGCAGAAAAATTTCCCACACTGCCAATCCAGAAGCTTGTTTTGCATTGTTGATGACATCACCGTCACTGCCTCTTAAGTAAATTAATTTTACTTTTATCAAATTTCAAAGATTTTTATCTCTTGTGCACCACTGTGTGAATTCAGTTGCATGAGATTCTCAACAGGCTGTAACAAATGTATCAGTAGGGTAAAGGTTGAAGGATTGTTTTGATTCCCCATTTGCTCTAACAATCCCACAAGGAGAAGTCATTTAAAATGCATATTCACTGTGTGGTAGCATCAAAATGAAACGCGCAAGGCCTCTGTGAAAATTGAAATCAAAGAAATTTAAATACTGAAGTAACAAGAGAAAGCTTAGCAAAGGTGCAAAAAGCGAGCAAACAAGTCGTGTCATAAAACCAGAATACCTGCAGTTTGAGCTGAACTTACATTTAAGGGCGCGCTTTATTACTGACTCAACACACAGCAGCGATTATTCAGATCAGAAAATTGTATAATTAAAGTACCGTAAAACTCACACATTGCTTTGTCTTGTGATTTATAGCTTCATCGAAACTGAATTTACGTTTCTATGATGGTATTAGAACGTCGATGCGCGTTTTTAAGATTGCCCTTTTCTACAACTTTGAGCACTGCGTTCTTCATTCCATCTTTCCAAAGCTGGCTTAAGTAGTACATCGCGTTCTTACTACAAAACAAAAGTATTAAAAGTGTATCGTGCAAACGATAATATATATAAGTACATTATGTGCTGTGTCATTTACATGACAAAGATGACCTACTTTTCTTGTTTTATTCAAGAAATAGCTCGTACTATGCAAAATAAAATGAATAAATGAAAATGTCAGTGACAAGCATTTACTCTCTCTAGGTTTCTAACCTCAGGGGGCCCGCGACGTGGTGGTTGGGCAGGTTGTTTAGTTTTGCCACTGCTTTCGCACGAGAATTGTCAAAAGGCTTATGAATTTCATTGTTAGCAAATAATGATCTCGTTTGAATGAACGATTAGTTTCCTCTAATTATTATTGAACGTTATCAAACCTGCTCTATTCTCATGCTGAGCGTTATATCTGCACTCCACCACGCTCCACACTTTATGGATATTATTTTGCTGTTACTTAGTGCCAGTTTAACTGAAGTATACCTACAGCTATTACAAGCAAGGTGTGTGGTGATTCAACTTGCAATGAACAGGTCAAGAAGAGGGTTTGTCGTATTAAATTTGATGGCAGTGCTGCTAACGCAACGTAGTTCAGATCTCAAAAGATTCCTATATTTCGGGAAGTTTTGGTTGGTTGTGGTTAATCTACATTCCAACAAAGGCTTGCAGTTTAGCTTCATGGAATAATTCAACATATACTAGATATTTTATTGTTTGCCAAAATAAAATTAATTGTACCACATTGAAACAAACGACAAAAGATGAGAAGTTGGTCCTGTGGAGGCCAAAACTCTCATGAAAACCAGGGAGAAATTTTGTGAAGCGTTCGCCCTTTATTTTGCCTCCTTTGTCCACAAAGATGTTCGGCGTTATTTGTCAGTAGTGCAAGGACTTTCATCATTTGCCACTATACCAAACATTTATTGTGATTACCCTATTTGCTAGCGTAAATCGGTAGAAAAACCACCACTTCAAAGTCCATGTTTATTAATATATTGGGGGGCTATACGCTTCTATTTCATCAATCAACCATCCGTATATTATATTGCGTTTGATAAATGTATCTACCTCTGTGACGTAGTAGTTGAAAAATCTTTGTACATTACATTTCCAATTTCATAAAAAACAGTTTGCATTCCAAGTCCATGTATAATAAGGCATAATGAGTAAGTTCTATAATAGAGATTCCCAACCTGGGCTACATGTACCCCTAGGGGTACATTTGTCTATTTGAAGGGTTGCAATCAGACCCGTAACTAGGGGGGCGCAGGGGTGTTCTGGAAAATGTGTGGGGCATAGCTAAAAAAATTTGGGCCCCTCTCTGAAAGCCTTCGTTCCCCTGGTGTCCCAAGCTGGTTGCGGGCCTGAGTATTTTTATTTTACATTTGCAACAAATTAACTTTGAGACATAAAAATGGATTCTACCCTTGTAGTTGCAAAATTTTAGACATTGTATTAAAAACTCAGCAGATTTTTGGTATTGTAAACAGCTTTTTTGCAATAGTAAATCTTATAGGTACATGCTCATCTAGCGAAATGTTAACGGGTACATTGTCAGCGAAAGGTTGGTAACCCTGTTCTATGAACTTAGGGCTTATGGGGAACTTTGAGCGTATGCATGGTTTGCTATCCTATGAAGTCTGCTTTTTTCGTGTATTCAATAATTTCCCTGTGTGAAAGTGGCCCGCAACACTAAAAAGGTTGGACAGACCTGGTGTAATACGTCATAAAGTGGATAGTTGATAATGTGCCAAGACGTTACCTTTCTGCACGAACGCATCTGCGATTGTGGTTACCGAAAGCGAGATAAGCAGACAGTTTTCTCCAAGTAAGTTGTTATTTGAACGAAAGTGTCGTTCAACAAGAGCGAAGCAATTGCATTGTAAGTTCTATTCACTTGTCAGCTCGGTTTGATTGACATAACTTCTGCATCCTGACGAAACCGCTCCCCTTGTTCATCACTCAGATCACCAAGATTTTCGAGGAAGCGGTCAAGATGACTGTATAGGAAGAGAAGCTTGATACTCATGTTAGCACCCATATCTTGTAAAGTGCTTAGAAACTTGGCCACAGTCCCTTTGTAGTTGACTACTTTTCTGTTTCCCAAAAAATTATTGACAGATTCCAAAAAGGCACTCCAAGCACAGGATCCTTTTTCAATCATGGAATTTGGAAAGTCACAATCATTTACTAGTGTCCTTATCTGAGTACCATCAAAAATACCAGTTTTGATTTTTTCTATCGTTGATCCCGGAAATTTGATGCAAATATATTTGAAACAGCCACCGTCCTTCATTTCTTTTACAAATTGTTTCATGATACCCAACTTGATATAAACGGGAGGTAAAATTATTTTAGATCTTTCCACCAGAGGGTGAGCGTGAACATTTTCTCACCAGGCACCAATTCGTCTATTGCAGGCCAATTTTTTTTATCCTGTGCAGGGCTCTAGCTCTGCTGTCCACAAGCATAGAAAGCATGGGAACTTTGTATAACCACACTGCAAACCAAGTAGAAATATAACCATTTTTAAAAATCAACACAAATGATCCAGTTGTATTCGTAGTATGAAATTTTTTCCAGTACACATTTAATTTCGCTATATTGTTCTTTGACAGTTGTTGAATGCCCAAGAGGAATAGATCCAAAAGCGTTACCATTATGCAGAAGAACACATTTCAAACTTCTTTCACAGCTATCAATGAAAAGTCGCCGATCGTTAGGATTATATTCAAAGACTGCGAGCTTTTTAGAAGACCGCCAACGTTATTACAGTACACAATCTCATTTTCTTGGGTGAAATATGGCATGAATTCTTCATGACGTTTCCGGTGCAAGGGGATGAGAGTACCCGTCTATGAAATATTTTTTTAAGCCTTGAAGCCAGCAGCTCAGAAGACTCCTTAGAAAGATTCAAATCTCTTGCCAAGTCATTCAGCTTTCCTTGGGAAAAGAGTTGCTGGGATAAAAGAGATGGGGGAAAATCGTTATCTGCAAGGGTGTTATTACTGTCGATTGAAACGTCCTCCTCTCAACTGGAATAAGAAGATTCCAGTTGCGGCAAGCCTTCAAAAACTGGAACAGGAAGTTCTTCACTGTGTGGAACTGGTCTGATTGCAGAGTTTAAGTTTGGATATGTCAAGGAGTTCCTATTCTTCCTATTGATGCCTTTAGTTTTCACTGCACAAAAATAGCAGTCGTTGCAGGGATCTTTTGGCTCTCGCCACACCATTGGAATAGCAAACCGTAGGCTTTTTCTACTGTTGTTTGTTCATTGCCGTAAAGGTTCTACGCAAGGTTTACACACAATGTGGGTGCCCAAGGTTTGTCTTGATTACCCAGCATCACTTTGAAGTAGGCCAGATAAGCACGCTTTACAAAATCACCGATTGTTTTCCTGTTATGCTGTAAAGTGTATTCGCCACAGATATAGCAGAAAACATTTGGTTCATGTAAACAGCGTCCTCTTGACGATGTAGACATAATCAAGATTCTTATAAACTTAAGCAACCTTGTAAACTTAAGCAACTTGTAATATTAATGAGTTTTAAGCCACGAACTAGAATAAAAGAGAGGACCTGCAGTCATGGATTGCGCCAGGGTTGCCAGATTTTGTTCGTAGCTTATGGCCAAAATCCTGATAAAAATTGCCAAAATGCCTGTTTTTGAAAAAGTTACGGCCAAAATCACAAATTGTTTTAACTATGATAATTTCCATGTTCATAGGTGTCTCAAATTGTTTGGAAGGTAGTATATTTTTTGCCAGAAAAATGTGGTTTTGCCAAAGAAGCAAGTTTGTACCTTAAAGCAGCAATTTCTGCTGTAAACTTAAAATTACCTATTGCAACTTGCCTATATTCATCTTAATAAAACTTAGAACCACATATTAAACACTATTGTAGATACATGCTTCCATTCTGACTCATTTCTAGGTTAGCCAAGTTGAAATTAACTTTCCAATTCAACGACAAGGTTAGAATTCTCTTGATTGTGTGCTCCAAATATATTAACAAAAGATTACAGTCATGAACTGCATTAAGTTGATGATCATAGCGAGGTACCAACATGCTCAAAACCATCATTAAGTTCACATATGAACGAAAGGGCTGGAACACTTGAGAACAAACATTGACTCATGACATGTTCAGCTGAAACACTTGTTGCACAAAATCTACAAGATTGCAAGGGCTAAATAATTACTACACACTTTGAACATTACAAGGTTGAAGTTAATGCAGAGTGTTACTCACTCCCGTCACCACGGGGGGCTTTGGTGGGCTTATCCCCCCCAAACAAAGCTCCAAGCCCCACCATATTGAAACATGAAATACTATTAATCAGTGTAGTTTTTTTCAATTATTAGAATGACAAGTCCCCCAAATAAATGCAAAGCCCCTCCGAAGAAACCCAAAGCCCCCCTATTGAAAACTCTCTGGCGACGGTTCTGGTGTTACTGTAAAAGTGATGAGAAACTTTTAAAAGCAAATCGTACCAAAAATGCAAAACACTATGACATTATCAGTCACACAACCGAGTGCAGCAGTCTTCAGATACACTACAGTGCTAGCGCAGCAGATACCAATGGTAAGCAAAAGATTATCACTGACTGAAGCATCTGCAAAATCTCATGGCTACAAAAGCTAAATCATCACTACACATTTCAAAGCAAAAAAAGGTTGACTTGCCACGGTGTTGCTGCAACAATGAGTGACACGAATACTGTCCAAAAAATACAAAAAGACAAAATATTTGATGAAAACCTAATTTCACAGCGACAAACCAAAAAAAATGGCCAAATTTTACACAATGGCCAAATGCGTTTTTTCATGGCCAGCGCAGTAAACAAATGGCCAAATTTCTCGAAATTGACCATGAAATGGCCAGTCTGGCAACCCTGCATTGTGCATGCGATAAAGTACAGTAGCTCACTTCAACATTTTTGATGTCATAAACAAACAATGGATAATTAAGACATGCCACAGATAGCACATGAATTGCAATATGCCACAGATAGCACAGTAACTCTAAGAGTAGAGCTAAACCATTCACCAGGGCCTTCACAAAAATCGAATTTCTTAATAAATTTAAAAAGTTCACCTGATAGAAAATAACAGACTGCATTTTTAAAATCAGCGACCCAAAATTAGTTTTAATCAGCTCTAAAACCTTGGGCACTAAAAATTTTGTTGGCCAGTGTTATTACTATATAGATGATCAAAACGTGATAAACAAATTATCGCAGGTAGATTTTAACCCAGTGATAAGAAAAAATGGTTATTTGTGTTTCCCTAAACTATCGTCTATTTCTGTTTTTTTGCCAGTTACAAAAGTGGAAATACACTTTTACAAAAGTACTACTCTACCACTGTGCCTAGAATAAGAAATATCTTAATGCATAAAGCACAACAACATTGCATATATCTATCAACGACACGTGGCCATATTAACCGCAGGGCAGACGATAATGTAAAATGTCTTCATCGGTCGATAGTTCCATTTTTCATTTTTCATATTCAATCATCTCCGGACGTTCGTAGCGGTTATTGGCAAAGAATGCATTGTTTCCTTGGTTCAAGTGTTGAAATAGAAACAGCAAGGTTGTTTTTATGCGGAAATGTATTGATCTAATCGTTTGGCAGCGTTTATTCGATGCCTTTTTTCTCCAAACTTTAACTGACCAATCGAACGGTTTTACTCTACAAAACAGTCGAAGTGAACGTAAGGTGTAGGAATAATGCATTAGAGCAGTGGTTCCCAAACTTTTTAGTGTCGTGGACCCTTTTGACGATTTGGCTGAAAGCTGTGGACCCCCTTAACAAAACCAGTTACAACCCTGCTCAGAGACATGAGGCTTAATCGACCGAAAGAAGTTTTTACTTTAATTTTATCCTTACTTATAATTACTGTTTGTAGCCTATTCTTTCAGAAGCTGCAATTTTATGTGCTCGATGTCGAGTGGCCAAATCGAAATTTGCATAAATTTTGTATTTTTCGAGTTACGGGGAGTAAATGCCCGATCTGGCCCTGCTTTCTTGAAGTGCAACAAAAGGATTTGCGCAGTTTTGTTTTTGGTAACTATAGTGCAACAAAAGGAATATGTGCGCATCTTGGCCTGTGGATAGGCTACCTGCCGAGTAACACAAGAATATAGGCATGGTACATCATATGTAACAATTTCGCATGTGAAAGCACAAGTATCGGCTACCGCAACATTTAAACTTGCTTGCGAGCTAAACTATGTGGACATTTTGGTTTTGAGGACCTTATGTGGATAAAAAGTGCAAACGTAAAAAATAACATTTTCATGTTTCAGCTTAAAGTACTTTTGTTACATGTAGTGCCGCAAGCTCCGACAAAGCATGATTTTGATCTTCAACCGGCCATCAATGTTTCTTTATTTTTGCGGCCTTTTTGGGGTCTTTACTATGAGTGCTTGCGAATTGCTCTTGTGAGCTTGTGAATTCCTCAGCAATTGCTGAGTAATTGAAAAACTCGCCTGGGCTTCTTAAAATGTTTTAGTAAATATCGGTAATGATGGGACAAAATTCTTGCCAGTTTGGCCTATAGTTCCAACAGCGTTAGCGTTCATTCATGGACCTTAAGGATGGGTTGCTACTGTTGCGATCGGAAAGCCTAGAATTGAAAATCGGGTCCCTAGAATCAGAGAAAATTATCATCGGGTCCCCAGAATTAGAGAAAATCGAGTCTTTAGAATAAGAGAAATCGGGTCTCTACAGGTCCATATCGGGTACCTAATATTTTCCTTGAACAAAACCTGCGTTATTGTTAAGTTCAATCGTTAGTATCACCAGAGATTACACGCCACGATCACTCTATTATAGCTTATTCGCACCACATATACATGGGTGTTGTTCTTCGCGCACATCCCGTTCGTGGTGAATCGCACATTCAATGCAACGCCAGCGGAGAGGTTGCAACATTGTGTACAAGTTCCCTCTTCAAAAAAGTTTATCAATCATTTTATTTGCGGGTCAAAAATCATTGTTTTATGAAGTTTATCACGTAACAATTAAAAGCTCTAGACTTGTTAAATTGCTCCAGGCTTTCGAGAAATCAGCCGACTGGGTTCTGCTCATGGATGTAGCCAGGGAAGACATGGTATCCCTCCAAACGTCTGGCATATCTTTTCATTTTGTGCTTCGACAGGTATTGCATCAAACCAAATACTGTTTCTCGCTTCAAGTCAAAATATTTGGCACCTCCAAAACTTTGGGCTGGATACATCACTAGCTCTGCTCTCTTCACTTTGCGATGATTCAAAGTTGCAGGTATCTGTATTCGAGTAACTAGTCTCAACAAAAGCGACACAAGTGAATCTATCTGCATTTTTTTTTTATAAGAAATCGATTTCATGTAAGGTTAGCATTACACAAACTCAGCCCTGAAAACTGTAAGCAATACTTATGGTTGAAAAATTAAAAAGCTGACACAGAGCAGAGAATGCAAGCAAATTCAAGAATAAAATTTAAATTCAGTAAATCCAAACATATACTGCAGCCATTACAACACTGGAAAATATGTTGTTTCTGAATAATTGTTTTCACTGAAACTGGAAAACTGTCTGACGCAACTTAAGTCGAGCAACGCAACAAACCCACATTGGATTTCACCAATGTGACTCAAAACAGAGCGTTGATAAAATGTGTAAGAAAGAGCAGGAATTCGTTCGTTGGGTTGGCATCCGCAAAATATGTTTTCCGTAGTGTTTGACCAACATATTGTTGATGGTATATGCAACATCTTACAACGTTGCAAGTCGCTACATAAACACCATAGCTTCCACATGTCAGGCTTTGTTTCAGCAGGAAGGTTTTTGCGTTTTGTAATTATTGGTGAAACGCACATGACCATTAATTTTCTGTGCTTTCCGTGGTAACCACAAGGTGCACAGTGCTTACAAGGCCTTCACAGTTCACACACCTTCGAGTTGCTTTTCAGTCTTGCTACCTAAGGTGCGTGTCGTTTCTTAGCTTTTATATAATTTTGGCAGTTCTTTTGTAGGTAAACACTATCTTCGTAGCCTTTTCCTCTCTCTGATGGAGTTAGCAGGTGCGTGAAATATGTACCCTGACATGATAGCAATACCATCAAATTGAAAAACAAATACGCCCCCTAAAATGTGACAGGAACGAGAACCCACAGGTTTGGGCTACAGGATAATGTAAGATGCGCACTGTCAGAAACATATCTTTGTATAGATAAGCTAGTCAAAAACAAGCAGTATCAAAATTCCCATTGAATTTGATTTAATGACAATTTGCATACCTTTGTTAAAGTGCATAAACACGTTCGTTCATATATGCGAGATCTTGTGTCACCGTATGGCCTGGATTCTACTTCTAGAATTGCTCTCATGTTTGTCTTTTGCAAGTTGTAGACCACCACGGCACGGAGTTTGGCATTTTGATATTTTGGTTTCATCTTATGCATATAAAAGACATGTACCCCCAAAACCTTCTGTGGATCCCCCGTTGGGAACCACTGCATTAAAGTAATGTTAAAACTAGGTCTCTTTCACGAATCGTACGCAACGAAAAGCACAGGTTTTTGGATACCAACCAAACCAACGCAAGAAAAGAACTTAATGATTTAGTTTTCCAATGATAAAGTTTAGAAGAAGCTTCCTTCACAGGATTAGTGATTGGTTCCTCCTCTTCATTGCTGGCAAGTCTGGGTTACCATTTTAGGCTTTTTCGTACCAAGACCTATTGCATGAATAGGAAAACAGGCATTCGGGCACTTTTGGCTTGGGGTGTTTCGATTTGCCTGAATTTTCTTCTTCCGTGGACACGACGTAAATTGCAATTGCAAATGCAACTATTGGAATTGTCATTTCAATACCGTAGAGTGTAAAACAAATCTTGACGAAATATATCGGGCAATTTTCCCCGACTTTTTCAATTCTTTTCCGAGTCTAGTGGGCAATTTCTCCCCGCCTCGTACGTCAACGAATAGGATCAGAACGACTTGTGAACATTCCTGTCTGGAGCGCGTAAAGGAAGTTGTAATGGAATAAAGCTTCGGGTTTTGTTTGACTGGTGCCAAATAGCAGCAAACGATTTGGAATTTTTCAAAAACAATCACACAAGTGTATGAGATCTCACAATGTAAGTTTTTCATTGTGTATCTTCTGATAACGACGCACTTATTAATGCTGCGAAATTTGTTAGACGTTATGTGTTGCAACGTTGGTTTGAACATTTTTGCAAAAAAACAGTTGATCAGCAACGAAATGGTGCTTCAGTTCAAGCTTATTTCAGAAAAATTTGTAGATGTTTGAAACTCGTATATTTTTCTTCATTTTCGTTTTTTTTATTGTTAATGACGACAGGTGCTCTCTAAATTTTGGAAATGTTAATCGAGGTGATTGATCCGACTAATTTTTGTTTACAATTTTACTTCAGAGGTAGTTCGATTAAAATGTATTGATATTCACTTAAGATTTATTTAGAACAAGTCCTAGCAACAACTTACGGATTGGGTATTTGGACCAGGACACCTCTTGGCATTGACACAGCTGTTACAGAATTTAACGGAGGAGGTCGAGCAGGTGTTCCGAATATAATGATAGTGATAACAGATGGCAAAGCAAACGGTGGAGGATCTGTGACCACATCATCAAATCCTGCAAGGTATAGTATTAAAACATTAATTAAAGCCTCACAAAGATATTTAACATTTAAACAAAACCTTTTTCTTTGTTTCTTTGCCAGTCATGCACTTCACTCAACTTTACTGCACTTCGATTCTGGCATACAGTGTACCTTTTGCTGTCATTTTGTTAAACACGAAATAAGATTGAAAATGTTTCACGCATTTTTTGTGATAAAGTGATGTGAAATGAGCATTTTAATTTTTGAAAGAAAGTTGCTCACCATTGAAAGCACCTCAAGTCGCTTTCCTATACAAAAGTTTTGCATTAGATTGTGGGACGTTTTTCATTACAACCTTGAAACGATAAAAATGCAATAGCCTTGCCCAGTGTCTTTTAAGCTTTTCAAAAGGGTGTCGTGGTAGAGCTTTAGGGTGTCCACACGGTTTTCCCTTCTATATCAGATACTTTTAACTCATTTTCACAGAAACGCCAGTTTCCGTGCACATATGCTTAATTATTTGAAAACAGCATTCACTTTTGTCAAACAAACGAAAGACAATTACATAAATAGAAAGTTTCAGTGTAGGCCTGCATAATCATTGAGTCACTCAATTTTGAGCCCGCTTTTCGTTTGGGGAGAATCGTGGTGAGAGCGGGCCTAGGAGGACCCGAAATAACTCACGATCGACAGCACTCTCAGATTGTTCTCCTGCCTCCAAACCAAATCGGGACCAAGCAAGGTTGGAGATGTAGTTACGCCACTTGGTCCTTGAACGACTTCTGGCCCGCTTCCCGTAGTTATAGACTGTAGCCCGAATGACGTATTTCACCATTCTTTCTTGGAACATTCTGGACACACGTGGCCGAACGAACATAGCTAGGTTCTCTCGGTTCGGAAAAGTGGCTTGACATTCCGGGCCTCACGGATTTCAGACCTGTGCTCCTTGTCACGACGTTTCACACGGTGGACTCTTCGCAAATATCCCATCTCTGCCGTCTGCTTTATTGACAGTATTGTTTCAGTCGTCATCTGAGATTGATGACCACCTGTGAGGATCGGAACAAAAAAACGATTTAAAACTGAAAGCTTTGCAGTCTTTGAAAGCATCCGAGGAATAAAGCTCAAGCAGAACTGCGTTAGCGTTACTAATCCGTACATCAATCCCTTTGTTCCGACTTCCGTCACTCGTGAATACCACCTCAAGCAGTGGCGATTCTAGAATGAAAAACTGGGGGAACCACTGAGGGGTTAGGGGAAAAAGTAGGGAAGCCAACATAAATGTCTATCTTGCATGGTGATTTTCCGTTGTAATGAATATTTGTTTGCGATAATTAACCCTATCAAACAGTGATGATTCTAGAATTAAAAAAGTGGCAGGACACTGCAGGCCCAAGGAAAATGTAAGGGGTCCAACATAAATGTCTATCTTGCATGGTGATTTTTCGTTGCTTTGAAGATTAAGTTGCTATGATTAACCGTATCAAACCAAACACAGGCTTGTGAATATTGTTAAATATGAACTATCGTTATTATTCACCAGAGAAAATCTAAACGCCACTATGGATGCAATCACACACGTGTACTGTTTTGTCGAATATTCTGTGCTAACCATGCAATTTCCACAGTAATACACATGGAAAACGAAACACCATTTCTCATGTACAGTTGTGTCAACCACACATGAACGAAAACAGCTCTACAAAAGTGATTAGAATTCACATGAAAGCGAAATTGTTCCAACCACGAATTCCATCTTGACACAGAGACATGTAGGTTGTTGATAACCAACTGGTTCCATAAAAATATTCTTACTACAAAGCACATAAAAAATAAACCATCCGCCAACGGAGTGGTGACTACTGAGTATCTGTTTTTGTGGTAGCTTATGGAGATTTTGTGAACCATAACAAAGTTATTATGCAACTACGTTCTATTACGAGTGTAATGTCCATATGCAGCGTGGATATGGTGAGGACTATTCAGAGCAATGTGCAGTTAACAGCTGCGAAGTTTCGGTAACAGTTGCACCTGACGTACGTAGCATAGCAGCGTCGCAGATAGGTGTGCATCGGCGTTTAGGGCGTGTACCTGACAGCAAGATGTAACAGCAGGCGTAAAACTTAGTTCGCAGAATATTCGCAACAAAGTCGTTCATTTTAATATTCACACTGAATTTCCTCTGACTGATTCTCAAACGCTGCCTTTCAACCCTGCGTTGGTTTATGACTGTCTTGTCATAAGCGAAACACGCACTAACTCTGAATGTAAAAAGATTCAGACAAATAGACAATGAGCAATATAATTCGGGCGGTTCGCATCCCTGCCACCCTGTCAGTTACGCCACGTTTCAGGTGCATTTCAAACACGAACAGCCGCAAGTTCTTTCGCCTGATTCACTCGTAACAATCTGTACAATTCAGCAAACGTAAGACGCAACCAGCGTGCTTTGCGTATATCGACGCAATAGTCGGCATGCGGCTTGACCAACCATCATATTGAGATTCATGGAAATTTGTTGGCAGACTCTGGCGTTATCACCACGAAATCTAAATGGATGAACAAAACTAAATTTCGTGAATAATCCTGACATAAATTTTTCATGGATATTTATTGAAATGATCATATACCGTCAATGTACTCTATGCGTAGCCTGACACAGTTTGTTGGAGGCCTCATTGGACCTTGAAGCCCTAGGCGTAAGCTTATACTGGTTATTGGAAAATCCGGCCCTGAGATCAATGTTACCCAATTTTTCAGTGGTCAGGGAATTTCTGGAAAATGTTTTCACTAATTTTTTTTGAAAAACTTCCTTCGCATGAAGCGCTGGTGATGGGAAGAGTTACAGATACCAGTAACAATCAAACGCAGATAGCTATAAATGAAAAAAACTTGTTCGGGCGATATAGGTAGCATCGACTCCTTACGAAGCAAATTCTGTGCCACAGTTATTTCATGTTTTAAATCATTCTCACTAAATGAATGTGATACGCGGATTCTTTCAAGTGTTTTTCTGATAGAAATATTTGACCTCCAGGGAAACGAGCTGAAATACGCGAAAGAGTCGCTTCTGGATCATCACAGAAAATTTGTAAAAAATTCTATGAGGTTGCAGGACATGTGGGTAGAGTTAAAACTGTAGTCACGAACCACTTGCGTAAGATGTCTCTAAGTCGTATACACGAGGCAGCGTAGCGCAAAACAGCAGCCAAAATAAATTCGGATAAATCAGCGGAAACCAATTCCTGATGCTTACACAAATCTTTCTTTTTACTGGAACAAGCAGCAATCTGCTGACAGTAATATAATTCAGTTCCATTTCATACTGAAATGCACGTAAGATCAATCTTCCCACTTCTGCGACTGTTTCTTAGTTTCGAAATTAATTTCCCAACACCACAACCGCGGTCTGACTAAATTTCATGCAGGATCCGAGCAAACACTGGTGTGTGTCGTCATAATCAACTTTATTTACCCGAACGTCAAAAACAATAACGCAGCTTATCACGCATTTGGGAAATATTGAATACAAGCTGGAAGTTTTCCAAATTACCGTTTGAAACATTGCTAGCCGAAAGTTATCTACTGTATCTGTCTACTAATTTAAATTAACGGGAAATTATGAAAAAAACTTAGGGGACCAAGCAGGGGGCCAAGCAAAATTCTGGGGGGCATGCCCACCCAGGCCCAGTTGCGATTCTAGGATTAATAAAGTGGGGTGGCCACTGTTGGGCCAAGAAAAATGTAGGGGTGCCAACATAAATGTCTAACTTGCATGGTGATTTTTCGTTGCTTTGAAAATTAAGTTGCTGTGATTAACCCTGTCAAACCCAATAAGCTTGTGAATATCGTTAAATATGAAGTAGCGTTAACATATTCACTAGAGACACCTAAAAGCCACTGCAGATGCAGTCACATGCGTGTACTGCTATGACGAATATTTTGTGCTAACCATGCATCTTCAACAGCACTGCACATGTAACACGAAACACCATTTTCCGTACACAATTTTGCCGACCCACGTGAACGAAAACAACTCCACGAAAGTGAATACAACTGATATGAAAGCGACATGGTTCCACTTCCAACCACCTATTACATATTGACACAGAGGCAAGCAGGCTGTTGATAGCCAATTAATTTCGTCAAAATATTCTTACTACAAAACACATGAAAAATAAGCCATTTGCCAACGGATTGGTGACTACTGAGTATCCGTTTTGTGGTAGCTTATGGACATTTTGTGATTGTGTTGATACCATAACAATGTTATGCAACTACTACTGCAAGTGTAATGCCCATCTGCAGTGTGGATAGGGTGAGGACTATTCAATGCAATATAGAGTTAACGTCAGAAAGGTTTCGGAACCAGTGGCACCTAAAGCAGCATAGCAGCGCCGCAGTAGGAAAGTGTGTATCGGATTTAGGGACAAGTACCTGATAGCAAAACGTAACAGCAGGCGAAAAACTTATTTCGCAGAATATTCCCAACAAAGTTGTTCATTTTAATATTCACACTGAGTAGTCTGTACCCACGCATTACAGTAACTAAAACGATGTTTTCGAACGGCAGAAACACACAAGCGTTACGACTACAACGGTTCACATGTCCGATCTCAACGTTTCGCAACAGAGCAATGGCAATCCGCTGTAAACCAAGTACAAAGCTCGCAGACGTGGCTTGAACCCAACCAAGGCAGTGTCCCGAATCAATGCAGCCATATTCGGAGTTTTTCTGGACCCAGTCTATCAGCGTTTGCAGAATTCGACCGACCACGCCATCCAGAACCACGTGTGTTGGCAAGGCGGGATTTTTGTTTCAGGAGCTCAAGGATCGTTATCGTCACTCACAGGTCAACAAATGAGAAAGAGAGTGCAGGCGCCTCCGCTCCCCAGGGCTGCAAGATTTGCTCTTTTGACGCCAAATTTCACAAATTTGACTTTTTTAGAGACACTTGGGGTCAACAAATTGTTTGTTTTTTTGTCAATATTTGGCTTTTTTGGAGTTTGGTGTATTTTCTCAAACATTGTCTGGCAACCCATAGAAGAATGAAGTTGTCGCATATCTGGCAACTCTTAATGCCAAAGGTTCGAGTGGAAAATGAAGAATGTTGCAACTTTATTTTTCTAAAATGTCCTACAATTAATAACGAATTTTAAATTTCATGTTGTTTAACAATTTGGCTTTTTTTCCCGGTTTAACTTTTTTCTCAAAAAGTGTCTGGCAACCCTGCGGTTGCAAATGTTACTTCCAAAGGTAAAAATTGCTCTACGCCTTCCGAAATAAATGACCGGTTCGCCACTAATCGAAATGGCATCAGCGTCGAACTGCAATAGCTTTATGAATAAAACACCACTTACGTAAGATGTTTCGAAGTGATGACGCCTAAAAACGGCTTAAAAACACATGCGTTGCCTTTTTTCACTTTCCTCTAACAAGCATTAGCAGCATCTCTGTAAAGGTCATGCATTTTAAAAACGAAGCTGTATTGCACCCAACTGTAAAAGAACAAGACAGTAGTAGTTTATTGGTTTCTGTAACGACATTACGTTTCACACAATCACTAGATTTACAGCATTGCGTAGAGCATAATGCAGAAGTTATAGCATAAACACCCGATAACGACTGCACCGGCCTATATATAGGTCGGCACATTTTTCGTCATATATCGCCAGCCGCTAAAGAAGTGTTCAAACCATCTTCGAATTCGGCAAGTCTTCTCGTTTCGACTGAAAAAACTTCAATTTTGGGTTTGGGGTTCTCTTGGGGAACGTCATAAGTGGGGGTGTTTTTGCGTTTTTATGGCCTATTTTCCGCGGCCCTGGGCGCCAATCCAAGGAATCAATTATTTGGCTCAAGTTTGTTTTGGAAACTAGACAATCATCCGAGACTTTAGAGCACTTGGTTGGCTTTGTGAAATATCTGGAATCAGAATTATGGCAAAAAAACAAAAATTGGTCAAAATTTCTACACCCACAAAGAAAACCTAGTTTGAATAACATCCATGTTGTATATAGCCATAACTTGCCGCCAGAATAGATAAGACACTTGTTCAAGAACACTCGTGAAGAAATTTTGACCTCTGAAGACTCGTGAAGACTTGCAGTTTAGACTGAAAGAAAATTGGAAGCCTGGGATCTCGTTTTTGTTGATGTTTACATAATTAGAGGATGTTTAAGCATATTTGTTTACATTTGGATGATGTCATCACCCCCTGGAAAGCGACCAAACATGCCAAGTTGGCGACTCAAAGTTTTCTTTTTCTAGCGTTTCTTGTTCCAAAGTTATGGCCAAACGTCTTGAAAATAATTAGGGAAATCCTCCAACTTCCTGTCGGACGTCCTTCCTGTTTTTGCGTTTCCTTGCATAACTTTAGGCAGAAATGCTAGATAGTGAATCAAGGACTTTAACGACTCATATTCCAGCCTAAATCCAACCAAACTTTGAGCCACAATTTGGGCTCATTGTCTGGGCTATGACGTCATAACATATAAACCAAAAAAGTAATACATACCCCAACCCTGACGACATCCACTATTACGGCAAGACTGTAATTTCGTGATGCTTCATTGACCACGTCACTCGCCCTGAAGTGGTGAGCATTCCTAGTCTCAAGTCGTGTAATCACTGGACGCCTGCGGCTCCTACATGTTATAAAGTCGTGGAATGACTAGTGGTGGAGCAGTTGACGTAATCGTGGTGGTGCAAACGTTGATGGTTGCAGCCAGCTTGGCGGTGGTGAAATCGGTTTTTAACCGAAATTGGTTTTAATTGTTGCGGCCAGTTTGGCGGTGGTGAAATCGGTTTTTAACCGAAATTGGTTTTAATTGTTGCGGCCAGTTTGGCGGTGGTGAAATCGTTTTTTAACCGATACTTCGCTTATTTTAACCGGTTCTTCCCAACAATTTATTGCGGTGATCCTTTGTGACCATTTGTTTTAAGCAGAACTATTTGATCAGTTAACGTAGAGCCACGCGACTTGTAGATTTCAGGCGCTACTAATTGTATCTTTTGAGTGAGCTTATTCGACAGTGATCGCTTTTTTGGTCGCGAGTGCGCAGCTGCTCGAGTGAGCTCATATGATAGTGAATATTCGTTGAGTTGTTTTCTTTTGTCATTAATTCGCGTTAAACCATTTTTGCCTACTGTGTAACCTGATGCAACATCCACCAAAAACCACAAACCCAAATCTCAAGTTTATTTTTTCAGTGCAAACTGCAAAACCTCACGAGTCTTTTGGGAATTTGAAAAGTTCTCAAGCATTAACTGCTGGGGAGCTATTCCCGGTCGGGTAAGCCGTCATTGGAAGATTCATACTTTTACTGCAATTTTTGGATTTTTGTGCAAAAAGGAGTTTTTGAGCCATACTTCTGGTTCCAGACATGCTAAAAGGTCACAAAAGGGCTTTAAAGATGCTGAAGATCACCTATTTTTCGAAACAATTTTGAGCCAAACAAATGGCTCGTTGGATTGGCGCCCAGGGACAGGCAAAATTGGTCAAAAACTCAAAAACATGTCCTCTTTTGACTTCACCTAGAGAAAACCCCACACCCAAATCAACTAATTTTTTTTAATCGAAATTAGAAGACTTGCCGAATCAGGAGAAGGTTTAAGCAACTCTCTAGCCATAGCGATTTGTGAGTTATGGCCAAAAATGTGATGGCCTACATATAGGCTGTGGCGATCGTTAAAGGGTTTTAAGAGGAAGTTCTTCACAAGCAACAAATTCCGTTGTTTTGTCGCAAAAGATTGGTGGTAGACCATGAGGTCGTTTTATCTAATCTACCAATGCTGCAATAAAACATTCAATACTATCATTAATCATGTGATAAGAAAATACAAGGTGATAAAAGCAAACATACAAAAGACATTCACCGATGAGGGTATGTCTATGTACACACAGTTATCAAGATGATATATTGTATTTTAATTTCACACGTGTGGAGAAAAAAAACACTGAAAGTAATGCACCTTTACTTGAGGATGCAAGTGATAATAAGAGACAAAAAACAAGTTGGAAAAGTTATCAAATGACAGACAGATGAAGAAGATTATCCCACATTAGAAAGGGAACGTTTACAGTGCCTTCTGGTTGGTATAAACTACATAGAAACACATCATTGAAAAATCACATGTTACGAAAGCATGAAGAATGAACTTGCGTTGCGCAGTGCGAAGGGCCCGATAGTTAAATAACGATATGGCGTCTCTTCGGACTTTTGTTTTCAACTAAACAAAATGTAACGAAAACAATTACCATATTTATCCTACCTGCAGTTTCTTCGTGATTTTTGCGTCAGTCGTTCGATTATAGTTTTTGTTGATATTGGAGCGCAATTTTTGGTTGCAACGAACAGAGTCCGGTAGTGTATGCCTAAAGAGTGTTTATACGTTTTAGATGTCTCCAGTAATAGTGTGTCCGCCTCTTATTCATAACGTTGGATTTTTGACCCACGATCTCTGAAGAAAACGTCGTTACCTTTTTGCACAAAAGTTTTTAGCTCACTTGTCCTGGAAAGAAGACATAATATCTCTAATTAGTTTTTTTAGTCGTGTTATAGATAAAAGAAAGATAAAGACTCGCAACCCTTAAGGAAGAAATTCAAATAGAAATACGGACTGCCGCAGCGTGTCTGCAGCTTGTGCATGTGGACGGAAACGACCCGATGTGGCGAATAATGACAAAAATAGTAAACACGTGGTGGAATCAGAAGGTGAAAGGCGCCATTCTAGCAACGAATGCAGCCCACATGGCACGGCTTCGGAACAAAGCCTGCTCTTCTTTGCACTCGTGGTGCGTTGGGGCGCGAAAGTCTGCAGGCCTCCCAGTGATAAAGTACAAAATACAATACAAACTGGTCGACTCGTGTGTGTCAAGTGGTCCGGTGCTGTTGAAGGTCACTGACAGACTGGCAAACTGAGGTGATAATCCCCATTCACGACAAGGGAGACGAAAGAGAATACACTAGCTACAAGGAAATTTCTCTCCGTAGTCACCCCGGAAAATTGCACGTCAAGGGCTTTCCAAAAAGATGCCATAAAATAATTCAACCAAAGTTGGATGATACCCAGCACGAATATGTCCGGGCCATAACCCTACAGACCAAAGTTTCACCGTCCAGAAAATTTTCGAGAAAACGTCAACACATGTTTTGTCAATCTCGAAAAGGCTTCAGCAAGCCTTTTATCGGCTTTCAGCTGCCTGGGGCGAAGCGTGAATGAAAATAATCACTTAAAATGTCGAGTAATTTGGCCTGCGTAGCGCACTTTTGACAGGTCTAATTTAATTGGTATTACTTTTGTGCGTCTCGTGGTTTCGAGCCTAATTCACCCTGCAGGGAACAATGTGCAGAACAGGACTTGTAACAAACCTATTGCAACACACTTCTTGTTGCCCACATCTTGCTATGCACCTCTTGATACACACCTACTGCTATACATCATTTGCACTGACAATAAACATCGACTAATTAAACTCATTGAGGTTGCTTAAAGTATTAAAATTTAACAGTTTTTTGTTCTGTAGATATGCTGTTGCAGCATGTCAGCATGCATGTTCACACCGTAATATAGTTTGTTTTTGTCTTGGTCAAAAACCACGTGGGTACATTGTACAATGTACAAGCAGTAGTTTCAAAACGAAAACAACCCTAGTGATTTTTTATACTGAACGTTTCATACTTATCATTTGCATATTGTGTAGAATACGATGAAGTTTCGTCAATTACTCCCTAAGCTGTAGTTACTGTACTAAGGTGATACCATTCTTGTGTATTATGGAGTCGCCTGCTTATTTCGATTTTTACGAAAATAATGTTGGCAGTGAAGTGAATCTTGCAATTACGTGGCTTCAAAATATTTCAATACCAAGAAGTGCAAAGCTGATTAAATGCACCTTTTATTAAAATGCGCAACCATAGTCGGGTTGAATGAAAAAAAGAAACTCTGTCATAAATGCAAGCTGTTTCGTCACGTTTTTGGCAACGACAACGCAATATGATTTTACCTGCGACAACATTTTCAAAAAATATCATTCACCCAGGAAATACGTCAAAATATTGGTTACACCTTGATACTCAAATGTTTTGGCCATGAACGAAGTGCTATTTTGCTACAATTGTCTCTGGACGTTTTTCCTGAAGCGTACGCCTGATCTACAACACACGTTCGTGCAAGACCATTGATACTTCAGACAACGTTTGTAGAAATTTTTCAATTATTAACTCAAGCTCTGACACATCCATATTACTGGGTTTTGCAGGACAGCAGGTATAACAATGGTAGCAGTTGGGGTTGGGTCAAGGGTGGATTCTGGAGAGCTGGAAATCATTGCAGGAGATCCCTCAAGAGTTTTCAGCGTGTCGACTTACAACAATCTCGATACAATTGTCGGTTCCTTAACGCAAACTATTGGCAACACAGCGTCTTTGGTAATGGTTGGTGAGTCAGTTATTTCTAAATAAATAATACGTTGTAGCCATTACGTGGCATTTAGTTCATGACATAGTTTATAAATATAAAAAAACGCGCAACAAAGAATATTTCAGGTTGATCTAAGTCTGGATAATATAGAGCGGAATCCGAGAGTTAATTAATGCTAGATCCAATTCCAGCATTTGAGTTATACTTTGGAATTCTACTATTGCCTGTTTATTGCCGATTATTTATGCTGGACAGCAGATGCATTTGTTGATGTAAGTTAAAGCGGTTGTCTGAAAATAAAACAAACGTTTACTACACGATGGGGAACATCCCTCAAAAAACAACCATATATGCTTCTTCACAGGCATTTAGCAAAATTTTACTGTAGGTAGGTCTAATATCGGATATTGAATAAAGTTTTATACATAATGACAACCAGAACACAATCAAACAGGTTTTTGTCATCTAAAACTCAATCTTGCAATAAATTATACTGTAGTTTTTTCTGCGAAACGAGCCGTGAGATAAGATAAACACGTGAAACCACAATTTTTGATGAAAAACACATCTAAATTGTTCTGCTCAGGAATCCTTAAAACGCCATATAAGTCTGGAAATGAAGAGTTTATTGCAACCCGAAATTTGATTACGCCTTCTGGGACATGAAGCATCCGTTATTTCTGGACCAAAAAATTTTTCACTTCCCGACGTCCATTTGTAATCATTTTCGTAACAAAAGTGTATATGCGTAGCGAAAAATACATAGCACACAAATTGTATGCACGGGAATTTTTGTTTGTGCGTAGAGAACGTCATGCGTGTTTTAGACCTTCGTATCAAGTCATAGTGTAGGAAGACTCTTCACATACAAGATTTCGATGGTCATATTTGGCCAAACACGTTTTGCACTTTAAATCACATGGAAATGTTAAGGTAATAAGGAGCTCAAAATTTGCTACACATAAGGTAACCTAGGTGGTATAGTACCCATATTTTCTGCAGATAGGCTTTCAGAGATATTTTTGTATGATACCTCCAGCACCATTTCACTTGTCTCTGAAAATCAGAAAAGTCATGAAAACATAGGTTTCTAACATTTTTCTAAGTATATGAAATCAACAAGGAAGAAGCCCCAGGGTGTTGGATTACCCTGGATTCCTGAGCAGGGTTACAAATTCAAAATAAAGTGAACAAATGTCAAAGTAAAGAGGCTTTTTTGCATTAACAGTGTTATATTAACAACCATAAATGTTTTCATCTTTCATAAAGAGACTATCGGTTTGCACTACCTGTGTTATTTAATTTTTAATTTAGTTTAAATTATTTGTTTATAGCAGACACGAAGTCCATAGTATGAACACACACACTCTGCAGAACGCAGGTTGATAAAAAAGACAATACAGAACGTAGTACAAGACATTGAAGCCGACTTATATCAACAACTAAATAATGTTTTTATTTTTAATAGTGAATCTTCTTGAAATATTGTGAACGACGACAAGATATTTCGTTTTCATCTGTATTTTTTCGAAAAATAATCTAATAAAATATAGAAATCACGTTGGTAAAGGATCGCATTTCAGAGTAGAAAAAACATTTACAAACCAGTAGAATCTGCATTGAAATCTCGTTTCCAACACCAAAACGTACAGATAACATTCGATGGTATGAGCACTATGAACTACCACACTCACGACGAAAATTATCCCTTCTCTTTCTACGTTTTACTGCAGTTTTTCTTAGAATTATCCTGGCTTTAACAATACCTTGTTTGCATATGCTGTTGATGTCCGATAGCAGTCCGAGTTTGGTGGATAATAGGAAGGAAATCCAGGACTACTTATTTTATAATCGTGAAAGGTAATGGATTGCCCGCATTGCAAGTTTTCTGAAAAACAGCCTAAAGAGTTAATTCGAAACATCTACGAAACTATGATATTATGTATGTTAGGAGATTGCGCAAAATGTATAAAAAAATAAATTCATATTGTTTGAAAATTGTACTTGTTGCAACTGATATAAAGCTTTGATGATGACATGATGAAATCATTGCAAACGTGATGATAGCGATGCGGTCAACTGTGTTTACAGGATGAACGCGTATAGACATAAAAACGGAGATGTTGACATTTATACTATTGCCGACATTGTCATTGTGCAAAACAAACACTTAACTGTTATTCACCGCATAAGAATATTCTTGAAGACATGAGCTTGGTTTTATGTTTCTGTCGAT
>Ga0210059_1003194_pt1 | contig 26111 bp, 18 predicted proteins | sample Ectturendosymbi2_FD_188042 | JGI IMG/M metagenome (GOLD analysis project Ga0210059, IMG submission 188042) | Ecteinascidia turbinata endosymbiont from Florida, USA - Sample 2 (SPAdes) (version 2) | ecosystem: Host-associated > Tunicates > Ascidians > Unclassified | place: Key West, Florida... | reverse complement strand
CCTCACGACAATCTCACATAGCTCTGCTGGCTCCCCACCAAGACGGGACCAAGAAAGGCCGGAGATGTAGTCACGCCAGCTTGGACGGCTTCTGGGCCGGTTTCCTCGTGGGTGTGGACTGTAGCCCGAAGGACTTACTTCGCCATTCTTTCCTGAGACGCATGGCCGAACTCACATAGCTGGGATCTCTCGATTCGGAGAAGGGGCTTGACATCCCCGCCATTACTGATTACAGACCTGTGTCTTTGTCACGAAGTGTCACACTGAGAACTTTTCGCAAATATCTCATCTCTTCCGTTTCTTCTTTTGACAGTATTCTTTCGGTCGTCACCTAATATTCATGACCACAGGTGAGAATTCGGAACAAAGACCGATTTAAAAACTGAAAGCTTTGCGGTCTTTTAAAGCTCCCGTTTCGTCACCACGCAGCAATAAAACTCAATGAGAACTGCGTTTGCTTTACCAATCCGTGTTTCAATCTCTTTGTTCCGACTTTCGTCGCTCGTGAATACCACCCCGAGATCTTCGAACGTCTCCACCTGCTGCAGTGTATCTCCGCTAATTTGTAGAATAAACTGCCTTGGGCGTCTTGAGAGACACAATACTTCAATCTTTTTAGTGCTAATTTTCGTTCCTGCTTGGTCGTGCGCAGCAGAAAACCGATCAAATGCGTGCTGAAGACCCTGTTGAGAAGATCCACGCATGCAGTACCAATTCGTCAGCAAAAAGCAAACGGTTCATCCTGCAGTTCCCAACAGTTACACCCTCGTCGACGTGCTGTGACTGTCTAAACCAGGGGTGGGCAAACAGCGGCCCGCGGGCCAAATGTGGCCCACTACAGCGTTTTCAGTGGCCCGCCAAAGCATTCAGGACATGTGTTCAAATCACAGTAAATGTTAGTGCTGATGCTAATTAACCAAGAATTGCTTTTACAGGATTTCCATTAGAAGTTACGGCCCTCTGCTAAATGCGGTCTTTTCGAAGTAGCCCCCGGGCCAAATTAATTGACCACTCCTGGTGTATACAATTCATATAGACAAGGGCTCTTCATATTTTTGGGAGATGACCCCATCAGATATTGCACAACAGTTCGAGGGGCTTAAATCTTGCGTAATGTCATTTTTCAGAATATGTCACATTCTACCAAATCAATACATTTTGCACAAACATATTATTTTTTCATTATTGGCAAAATGTGTTTTGCAGCCGAGTGAAATGGCTTCGCAGGTCGGATTGGCCCGCGGGCCCTAGTTTGGAGAACCCTGACATAGACTATGAAGAGTGGTGACAGTACACACCATTGTCGGAGTCCAGCACCAACGCTGAACGGTTGTGATTTAACACAGACGCAATCTTCTGAGCAGGAATACAGTTACTTGACGGCCAGCAAGAGGCAATCATTAACACCGTGCTCCCGCAACACTCCCAAAGCTTTTCACAAGGAACCTGGCCATATATTTTCCCGAGGTCGACAAAACATGTGGATGCGTCTTTGGCATACTCCTAGGATTTCTTGAAAATTTTCTGGAGAATGGAAATTTGTTCTGTAGTGCTACGGCTGCGACGAAAGTCACACTGGGTATCATCCAACTTTGGTTCAATTAATTTTTGCGACATCTTGGCATACACTCTTAATGGGAGCCTAAGCAAAGGGATGCCGCGATAGTTCGTTCATTCACCCCTGTCTCCTACTGTGTGTATGGGGATGATCAATTTGCCAATCTTTCGGTGCCCTTTCAAAACGCTATGCCACTTGACACACACGAGTCAGCCAAACCATCCGGCATTCTAAGTTCCCCTAATTTGCTATCAAACTTTTCGCAAGTAGCAAGTAGTTTCAAGCTCGGATTTAGCAGCGGCATCAGAGAGCTTATTGTTGCACAGTTCTGCGGAAGCTTTCATCTGTGCAAAGTTACAACACCCCACCTGAAAAACTTTGTTCAATTCTGTTCGGTGATTGAGGTGGCAGTGTTGACAAAAGGAAAGCACCATGTCGAATTTTTTTGTTTTCAGAAGTCGCAGTAAAACATCGCACAATGCATCATTATTATTTTCTGACAGTGGCTTCAGTGCGGCCCAAATAGCCAAAATCTCACACCTAGACTCGGCAACCACCTTGTTTTGCATGCGCGCTGCAAGTGCCGACTTTTTGCCTTCATTGTACTCTGATTCATCGCCAGTCTAGCCGATCGCAACGGTGAAACAGTCAACCACTTATATAATTGCATTAAAGTGATTTCGCAGTGTCGTACACCATACTGTACAAATCTGCGGCAGTATCGTTACAAGCCGAAGCAAGGCGGTGCACATGACAATGCTCAGATACCATACTTACAATTTTCGCTTCCAACTTCTACTCCAGAAAATTGTGTGGGCCTGTAACATTGCAGCCGTCTGTTACAATAGTCACGTGCCAGAAAACATGCTTTCCTCAAATCGTTTTACTGTACTTCAGTACAAGGAAAAACCTTATCTTGGCTTTCATAATTTAGGGTGCCATTTTGACACCCAAAAACGGCTTAAAAAAACGCTGCAATAAAACCTTCCAAGCTTTCTCGTCACTTTCATTCGAAGTAGAGCAATCTTCAAGGGAAGCCACTGGATTATTTTCAAAGACTCTTCAACGAGAGGAACAGTCAAGAAAAGCAAATAAAAACTATGACAACTACTGAAAAGCCTCTTCTTAATGCATCGTATCTGCTTTCTATTGAAATATCTAAACCAAAAAAAGATTCACGATTGGGTAATGTTAGTAAAACCGTGCATCCTATTTGTAGCTAAAAAGGCCTTGGGTCCTCAAGCAGCTCAAAAACGTGAGTGTATACCACTTTTTAACGACACAGTTCAACGAAGAATTGAAGATATAGCAACAGATGTCGAGGAGCAGGTTGCAGAAGAGTTATTAAGTCGAGGTAGTCTATTTTGCAATTCAACTCGACGAGTCAACTGAAGTGAGTAATTGTGCCATTCTTCGTTTCGTGTGTTATACGGGAAAAGATTTAAGCTTCTATGTTGCGTTAACTGGCCAGGACATACTGCTGGGTCAGAGATATTAAGATTTCTCTACGAATACTTCAGTGAGAAAGATATACTGGGGAAACTGTGTCGAAATGTGCATACATGAGCTACAAGCATGACTGGCTATCGCCTTGGTTTAGTTCCAAAAATAAAAAGTCGCACACAAAGAAATGTTGTTTCCTCTTTGCATAAGCCATCGGGAGCATTTATCTGCAAAGAAACCGCCCACTGATTTCAAAAATGTGCTAAAAACGTGGTGAAAACTGTTAATGAAGTTAGAAGTCGACTCTTGAACTCCAGACTATTCAAAGCACCGCATGAAAGTATGGATTCGCAGCATGAACATCTCCATACGGAGATACGTATAAAATCGTCAAGAGGACGAGTTCTTTCGCGTCTTGTTAAGGTCAAGGAACAAGCAAAACGGTTCTTAAGAAAATAACTCCCCATTTACAGAATTTCTTTTGAATGAAATGTGGGCGAGCAAGCTTGCGTATTTGAGGGATGTATTCTGCCATTTGAACAAGCTTAATACAGTAGATCTCTGCAAGGCGTTTTGTACAAATATCTTTGCACTGAAGAACATGACGGCGTATTTACAAAGATGGCACTTTGAGATAGCTTTGTACAGAAGGGAGATACAGAGATGTTTCCGACTTCAAGCAATTATTTGACAAGTGCTGATGTTGATGCTAAAGAGTTATTAGACATCATAAGCCAACGTTCGAAGGACTTAGCTTAACAATTTGACGATGATTTTCCTGAACATCAGTTTCTTTGAAACTGAAATCTTTGGATAAACATTCCTTCCACTGAAGATACAAATACATGCGAACTAATTCTCTGTGAAAAAGAAAGCCGGCTCGAAATGTGTTGTGATACTATTTTGCTGTCCAAATATAAAAAGGATCACTGTCTCAACTCTGGATATCTATTGAAAACACATACCCGCCGTTCAGTCACAAAGCAATCAAAATGTTAGTGATATTTTCAACCACTTACATGAGAAAACGTTTTCAGCACTGGCTTTTATCAAAACCAGACAGAGAAATCGTTTGGATGACAACGCAGAACTTCGTCTTTCTGCAACTTTATTGCATTCGCATTTATCTCGCATGCCAGCAATGAAACAGTAGCAAATTTCCAACTAAGTTTGATAAATAACTTTTATTTTCGTATGTTTACCAACGTAATGTGTTGCGGTAAATTATATAACAGCTTTAGTTAACAAAATGATTGTGATAATCTTTGCATTTCATTGCGATTTATCTTACCGGTCCGCAAAAAAATTATGTGCTATTTACCTGTCCGCTAGTGTAAAAAGGTTGAGAACCACTGGTCTAGCTCTAGCGAAGTCACCTGCACTGTTTTAGCCGTATATCACAAAATATGTTCTTTACTAAAGGATTTACTGTCAAGCGTCTTGCGCTCGTGCAACAGGTTTGTAAAAAAACAGCCAAAAAAGAAGCTTTATACTTTGTATTTACCAGATACTACATATAAAATTTTTCTTTGATGAAGCTGGGCTGCGGTTATGTGTTCTAAGATATTTGTTGAGCTCTATTTGACCAGAAAACTATATTACCACAATGCAGTGTAATGCTTTTGAATAACAAAACAGATGGCGTTCTGAAATACTGTGTATTTTGTTAGAAACAGCAGTGAAATGAGTATCATACCATTAGTTTTAACCATAAAGTCATTCACCTCTGTCAAATCAGTTTTTTCTCTTGCAGGCGTAGAAGATCAGTTTGCGTTGAAGTTCTTGCGAAAAATGAGCTATGAATGGCTTGTTTTCAAGAGTAACTAACTAATACGACAAAACATGACAACAAAGTTCGCAACCTTAAATTTGGAAATTTTTTCTTTACAATGTTATTTTCTACACGTGAAAACATCCCTAACATTTTGAGTTGCGGAAGGTGTAGAGCCGCTAACTATTTTAACCTGCAGAGGGCACGATCGTGCCTTTTAAAGTTCTTATCGGCCATAACTCGCGACGGAGTGCGCTAGAAAGTCAGTGAAGACATCTTCGAATTCGAAAGACAGCAACGCATTTCTCAGGTATGTTGCGTGTACTCATGACGTCATTGTGACGTCTTTTGTGGAGAAAACCTGTTTTCTATATTGCCAAAAAATTCGTGTTTTTTAATCAAAAAGCCGTGGAGCGGAAACGAAACATATTGGAAATAAAGTTTTCACATAAAAAATATTAGTCATGAGTGGGGTGACCATAACTTCGCAAAAATATTTGAAAAAATGAACCTTCTCTTTTAGAGAGGTAAAACGGCGCAAAACCCAAAATTTTTGGGTTGCTTTTATCCTCTTTGAGTCTTTGAAGGGTAAATTGTACCCAATCAACACACGAAACGTCGCAAAATTGCAGAACAAGTTTCCCTTGGTGTCTTACAACATCACACCAAATTTCAAGTGAAAATATTGAGAGAGAAAAAAGTTATGGAAGTTTTTATCGATAATTAATTAATCCACTAGGGGATTAGCTAATTATTTTGTTGTTTTAGGCCATAAGTTTGCGACCAAACCTAGCCACTAACGCTAGAAGGCCAATCAAGATCTCTGAAGATGCGGATTTTCGCCTAGTTTATTTTACAAGAAAAAAAGAAATTGCCCCTTGTATTTTTTTATTCCTCGATGACGTTATCTGAAAATGACGTCACATTTTTCACCCCAAAATGACCCCCCAGAAAAACAAAGATGACTCACTTTGGTTGAAATTTTTTGTTAGTTGGGGTCTTCAGACGCCGTCCAAGCCAAAAAAACGTTTCGAAAGAGCTAACATGTAAGCGTGAAAGGAATTTTTTGAATTTTTCGGAAAATTGCCATAAAATCGCTTCCTGAAAATAAAAAATTTGCATTTTTCTCAAAATTTTTGAATGTTAAGGTACCCTTTCACACTCATCGGATGGATTGCTGTCGTCCGAATCCGAGGGTGTCTTCACTGACTCTCAAGATCGATCCGTCGCGAGTTATGGCCCATAATAACTTCATAAGTCACGACCTTGCCCTTTTGAGGCATTAAAGGGAACAACCCAGCTGATAGCGCTTCCAATGTTGCACATTCCAAAAATTGTAACCAACAAATAGAAGATTACCGTTGACTTCAGAAGGCACTGTGTTCGCTTTTACGGCGAGAGCTTGTCTAAACCCTCAAATGAAAGGTCTACGCCAGTGTTGTTCAACCGGGGTTCCGCGGAACCTCCAGGGTTCCGCCGAAACATAGAAATAAGAGATAGATGCGACATATCTACCCATCTGGTTTATTAAAGAAAGTAGGATCTCAGACACTTGGATCGCTGCATAGGGTTCCATGAGCAACGCAAACATTTGCAGAAGGTTCCACTGCAGCAAAAAGTTTGAAAAACTACGCGGCAAGTTCTACATACAGTAGCTGGTTAAAAACTTCGCCTGCTCTCCCAGACTAAACGTTTTCTTCACCGAAAACGGAGCGCATAATAATACATGTTCAAATATCCCATTTCATTTCTAACTAAATTCAATCCCAGTAGACAACGTTGCTAGTAGCGTTCATCTGTGTATGAAACAGTTTGTAAGCTTATTGCTAATCATGCACTGATGATTCACTGGAAACAATCGACTCTAGGTAATTGTTCCCCACTAAATGACCGCCACGTTTGACGCAAAAGTTCAATTTGTAACTCTGCAAGTAGTCTGCAGCCTCTTAATATTAAGATTAACCTTTCGTGCACTTATGCTTGAATATTAGGATAATGAAGTACAAGACGTTCTTAAGGGGCCCACTTAAACACAAAAACGTAAAGAAGATGTAATTGTACACGCAACCATGTTAAATATTAATACACACAAAGACCCTCCCTGTTCGTTAGAAACAGGCCAGTAGCCACGGTGGAGCATTCAGAGGCAGTTCCCCCAATGTTTTTTGACCATCAAATTTTGTTGCGCCCAGAAAATATTTGTTAAAGCATACAATAAAAACAAAAATCATTCTCTCCTAAAAATGTATTTTGCCCCCCAAACCGTAAACCTGGCGACGGGCCTGGTTAGAAAAACTGAAAAAACAAAAATGAAGTTCACTTCTGGCATTTATCAAAACCTTACAAATTTCAAAACTTATAAGCTTTCCATCAAATTTTTAAAATTTTACAGGAATATCTTGTGTTGTCTCTGAGAGTGTTCAATAAGTGCCCCTAGAGAACTGTATCATTTAGGCTACCGCCCACAAAACATGCCACTGGGTCGTCAGAACGAATAGTACCAACGTAAAACCAAAGCCTAAACAGCAGGACTATCTTCTACTGCCTCTAATACTCATGAATAATTTTTTATCAGCAACATTCCTTTTATATCATTTGCGCTGGCAGTTTGATACGTAAAACTGGTAATAACTGTTACTTTAAAAAATACATTAAACCTATACGTTTCTCATTACGTAATGATTTATTCATGTAAAAAGCTTAACAAAACCATTTTTTCCTTGTCCTTATTGTAAAGAGAAAATAAGTAGCAAGTGTTTGTCTGCATTGCACAGTACTTTTTTAGGAATCCATAAGATTAAAATGTATTGCCGTTCCAGTAGCACAGCTTTTTCTTTCAAAACATGAAGCAATGAGTACAAAATGTTGTTGTATGTGGTACACAAAAAAGAATTCGTTCATAACCAGAAAAATTTTTAAAAGTTTGAATTATTTCATGTTGTGATGGACGACTGACAGTGAAGTTACCAACTCTGTGATAATCGACATGCTCATTCGCGAAGATGCGGTTAGCAGTTATCCGATGGCAAGCTTCTTAAATTGCTGTGACCAAGACCCAGAAAACCGCAGGTTGAGTAAGTCAGCGACATAAACCACTTTTCCAAAACTACCTGCAGTACGGTTAATTAACTCAGGCTTTGGAAGCTTTTTATCCAGCACATCAGCCAAAACCTATTGGGTAAGTTCATTGCAGAAGGGATCTCCAAAATACTTGCAATTATCTATAGCCAAAGTTATTGAAAAAGCATCTCTTACTTTTCCAAACCAATCCCACTTAAATCCATTCGACCTTTCACGTCTTTCGTTGGATACCACGACAAAATTTCATCCACTCGTTTTTGAAAGAAGTCTTTTGATTTCTTGTCTTGTTCGGATTCTAGGTTAACAACAAAAGTATTGTTCTGGTTACTATTTTTAAAGCAATGGAGTAATAGCACATATGCTTTCATATCTTTTCTGCTTACCATTGATTTTGTGCCAATTGTCCGTCGCACTTTTTACGACGGAGTACTTGACGCCACGGTGAACTATATCTGCGAGCATTTGGTTGAATTCTGCTGTAGCTTTTTCTTCGTGTCCAGCATTCATTAAAACTTTTCCACGGGCCAACACTAATTTTCTGTAGTTTTGGTTATCTTCTTTGGATCCCTTGAAAAAAATGTTTCAATTTCAATGGTGCTGCATACCCTGGGAAAGACCCATTACCCCATTACTGCAGCAAGTTGTTTGTTGTAAAATCTTCGTGATGCATTTTCCCCCTTTTCTTTACTACCTTATAAATATAAAAATGAGTTGGCAAGTTATGTTCCCTGCATTTATACAAGAGAGCGAGCTGTTTTTGATAGAAGTTAAACCAGCAACTTCATTTCTGGTTTTTCTTTTACGTGAAAACAAAATTACCTACTGTTAATCTACAAAAGTGAAAATTTTCCTTTCTTGTTTAAATGTATCGCAGCATTAGTTCCTTTTCAAAACAAACGTTTTTCAAAAGTTACTTTCATAACTTCAATCCATGCTGATTAGACCAAAAAACTTGCGATGGAGTGCTTGGATTACCTGTCTGTGGTACAACTGAACCAAGTCATCAGTTTGCTGTACAATATCTTCTGCAAGCAGCGGAGTCTGCTTCTGGAAAACTTTGGTAGCAGACCCCTTTGCGAACTCACGCGTTTCTCTGTGCAGGAATAGTTCTTCTAATAGGGCAAGAATAAGATGAATGAAAGTTTTTTTGGTGACAGCATCCTTTTCACAGATACGTTTCCAGTGATCAATAACGGAATGGAACCGAGAGTGACTGGAGCCACCAAGAATGCTGACAATGTTAACCTGAGAGTAAAGCAGGACTTGTTATAGGATATGTAGTAAGGAGGAAGAATTTCTTTTCTCGATTACAACATTACTCACTCATTGATTTTCACACCGTGTTTTCCTCTGGTGAGCAGCTCTAGGAGGACTCGAAATACCTCACGGTAAGCAGCAATCTTCTGCTGGCTCCACACCAACCCGGGAACAAGCAAAGTCAGAGATGCACCCACTGCACCTGGTCCTTGGACGACCTCTGGCCTGCTTTCCCGTACTGTGTGCAGCCAGCAGGGGTGGGCTTTAGAATTTAGGGGCCCGAGGCAAACTCCCAGAAGGGACCCCAAAACGAGTTGTTGAGTGGCCTCCTTTGGCATACTGGCACATAACATTTACTTTATTTTGCTTCAGAACTTAATAAATTTGGCTCTAGAGTAGGTCGTAACAGTTAATAAGCTTTCCAACAAAACCATGCAAAACCCAAGTGCGAAGCTCTCAAAGGGGGCATAACATCCCTGAAAAAGGCGACCGCCTCCTTTGCCTCTCCTGATATCAACCCCTGGCCAGCAGGACTTGCCTCGCGAATCTTTTGTGGGGCATTTTGGATACATGGCCGAACCAACATAGCTGGCCTCTCGATTCGGAGAAGTGGCTCGGCATTCAGGGCTTTACGAATTTCACAGCTGCGCACTATGTTGCGAAGTACACACTGCAAACTCTGCGAAATAATCCTATCTCTGCCACCTGTAGTTGAGGTAGCATTCTTTCAGTCATTACCCAAGATTCATGACCATAGGTGACGTTCGGCACGAAGACCGGTTTAAAAACGGACAGCTTCACGGTGTTTGAAAGCTCTCGTTTGTGATCAAACAGCGATAAAGCTCACGCGGAATTGTGTTCGCTTTACGAAATTCGTGCATTAATTTCCCTGTTTCGTCTTCCGTCACTCGTGAATACCACCACAATGTACTTGAACTTCTCGACCTGCTACAGTGTATTGCCGCTTACTTGCAGCATACACCGCCTTGGGTTTCTGGAGAGACATAATACCTCGGTCTTTATAGTGCTGATTTTAATTCAGGGGTGGACTATAGTGTTGATTTTCATTCAAGCTTGGTCGCACGCAGCAAAAAAGCGATCAAATGCATGTTGAAGACCCTGTTGAGAAAATTCAAGCAGTGACAAATCGTCTGCAAAAAGCAAACGGTTGGTCCTGTAGCTTGAGACAGTGACACCCTCGTTGATTCGCCTGTGACTGTCTGTCCAATCCATATAGACCATCAAAAGGAGTGGTTACAGCACACACCCTTGTCGGAGTCGCAACACCCACGGTGAACGGTTGTGATGCTGACGCAAATGATTACGAAATCAGGAAACAAGAAAAAGCAAGTTTATGCAATATTAACTGTGTGGCAGTTTCAGTACACGCATGTACCACTGCCTGAGTCATGTCTTAAACCAACATTAATCGGATAAAGTTCTGGATTTTTAGACATACGTATACTCACCGTCTTGTTAACAGTTGTTGAGTTCTGGGATTTAATCAAGATTTCCACAGGTTCTGAAAAAAGATAAAGATTATCTCATTGTTTTGATATAGACTCAGCTTTGAAATTGGAATGATATGAACCGTACAACGGTATGTTGCCCATGCCTGGCTTTAGTTTTATAACCTGGCGTGATTTCGTGAATGAATAAGGTATCCGACATGAAAAGTTACCAGCTATGCCATTAATACCGTAAAATAGAAGTCTTTTCTCATACTTGTAATAGGTTCTAGATTAGAAGATAGATGTAACGGGCCAAACAAATATGGGGAAGCTGCATCGTTTTTCCCGACAAAGCATGTTCATGCCGCAACAGTAGAACAAGTTTAACTTCTTTACGTGATAAAAAGATAACCTAAATCTATGAAATTTTCACTTAATTAATACGAGAAAAGAGTCAATTTCACAAAGAAAAAAAATTTGCAAAGGTTACAGTTTAGACACAAGACAGTGTTTTATTTTTGTCTGAAAGCAAAATGGTTGGTGGTCTGCAGCCTTCCATGTCCCATCACCTCTTATGCCTATGTTCCAGAATAGTGTGTTAGTCAAACGATCAGTATTTCCTACCAACAGCCTTGGCAATTACATCGATTGCAGTGTGCAGTGACGGATGTGTAGTGATTTAGTTCTTAATCGGATGGCAGCCAAAAGTGCTGAATCTGCAGCAGATTTACGAACATATTTTGCTGAATAGTTGAGTAACATATTTCTGACACATACAGTAACACCCATAGTTTTCATATTGCGCGATAGGATGTCGCATGCATAGCTTGAACGGAGTGTTCTCACTACAGTGAGTGGTCATTAGAAAAGCTCGAGCAGGCAATAATCGTTCGTGATAGTTTGTCGGATTTGGAATAGCACTTCCATCCAACAAAATTGATCGTATACCGGTGGATTACTTGGATCGGTTATCCTACAAAGACATGACGACTGGAACCCTAAACCATTTTGACTTTCGTGAGGCTAAGGAAAAAGTATGCTTGACGTGTGCATATCTCACTGACACAGGTACAGCTTATTCAGTGATGAGCATTAGAAGTACTCAATAGATCTGTGATCAATTTTTGTTGACTGAAAGAGCGCGGACAGCGAAGTTCGCTTTGTTTCTTTCGCATGGACCACTGTCTACGTTTGACTCTATCGGAAGCGAAAGATACGGAGGTTCGGTTAAATTGGAAGTTGCTTTGGTCCTTTGGAGCAAAACAGATCCAAACCAATAAAATCTATGGAGCAAGCATCTAAGGAAATAATGAGACTAACTGCGAACTGGTAGGGTGGTGCACACTGCAGAGCAGGCGATCGATAAAGCCATGGGAAGAGCGGGAAGAGCACCAAACGCTAAACCCAAAGTTTGCTCTGGAGCTTCGGAGAAGAAGCCGTTAAGGGCGAAAACAGATCTGAAGAACCTCAAGTTGACGTGAAGGTCAAAGAAAACCCTTTGACTCCCGCGAGAACCAAAATTTTGGCGCAAAGATTTTTTAAAGATTTTCCCCAACACTATCAACCATAACTCGCCAGCCGATTGAGCTAGAGAGACTTTGATCCAACTTCTAGCGTTTGTGGTTAGGAAATTATGGCCTTTAAGACAATAAAGAAAATTAATTCCCTAGGAAATTCGATTAATTAATTAAAGATATTTTGCCATAACTTGCCAACCACAAACGCTCAAACCTCAAGGAAAGCTGAAGAAATGGCTATGCACAACTTTGATATAAAGCGTAATGTTTCAAAGAAACCAAGAGAAAAGCTGAAAAGGAATCTGAACAACGTAGCTGCAGAAGTTGCAACGATAAGGAGAACCGCACGGGGGTTGGAAAAGGTGCTCGACATTGGTGGTAACAAGGTATTCCGTCAATTGCATCCGAGATGGAAAAGTTTTTTCAATACCGGTGATCCAAACTGTGAACTCAAATGCATGATGAACTGCGTTCAAGGCTTACCGGCGATTCCTGTACACTGTACAGCTCACCAATATCGCTCACTTATAGGACATCGGAACTTGTGGAAAAAACTGCACACTCCATAAACAACTTGGTTACACTACTTTGTATTTTATACAGGACCATAAAAGTTCATAACAACAAGCACAAGTCGTCGGGAGGTGGTTAAAATCAGAAACTCGCTTTAGATTCGACCGGCGATGTCATACCTCCAACTCACACCTTTGATTAGCCTTAGCGCACAATAAAAGTTAATGGCAAAATATCCACAGTTTAAAACAATTTGTTGTCACAACATTTTGCAGTTACACCGATGGAAAAAAGTTATAAAATCTGAACTTAGATTTGTTTACTTACTACGTTAGTTTCTGCTTTTTGTGTTGCAGCGGCCAAGTGACGTTTAAACTAAGTTGTTTTGATAGCGTGGGAGCGCGAGTACTAGAAAATTGTCTGGCATTACATTTTTAGCGGACCTCAGGTTTATCTTCCTGGGTTACCATGTCAGCAGATGGTGCAAACTGTGTGGTGTCAAAGTCTTTCGCTGTGAAATTAAGAAATGCTGACAGCGTTCGTGAATAAAGTTTCATTTCTTTTAAACAGTGCAAAGGGGTAAGATTTTGCAAAATGACATCACTTTTCAATCAGATGTTTCACAGTCGTTTGCAAACACGGTCAAGAAGAAGCATTGATGCCAGAATGATGAACTTTACTGAAGAACAACAATTCTTACTTCAACTGGTGGACTGTATTTTTCAGGTTAATTTCATTGATAAATAAGGCAATTGAGTTGAGTTTACAGTAGTTGCAAATCAACACCAAAGCAGATTTTTTTGTAAAATATCACAAACACGCACTGGAAATTGCATTAAAACAATTAAAACACATTTAGTTTGACTCATTGCGCATTTTTTACCAAAACATTATTCAGAAATGGAATGTTCCCCTTGCCACAGACTTGTTCATACTGGTAACAATGCCGCTTGTGCAAGTTTTCTTACGCTACAGAAGAAGTAGACACCTGCGTACTTACGGGAAGCTATTAAATTTTTTCCACCGTTGTACACCGCTGTTATCGAATACTTTCCTTCCATTGAAAATACAGGGCCGTGTTTTCCTTCGCCGAAAAGAACAAGCTGGCTGTAGCGATCAGAACCATCGCCGCATCCAGTGGGAGAGAGGGTTATGTTCTTAATCAAGCTTGACATGTCCACGTAGCGCAAAAAAGTGTCGTTTACCTATTAGGCGGTAAAAAATCCATTTAGCTTGCTAAATCATGAGTACTAAGCAGCATTCCAATTGAAGCTGCTATCAGTATGTTACTTGTTCAAATATTTTTGGACACAGTATCACCCGTTCGTTTTTGCATGATTTTGAGTGCTTTTTGCTGTTAATATAATACGGTAACTCGTTCAAAATTGTTGCATAAAGTAACAATAACTGCGTAAATTTTAAGATTCTTCAGGTACCTTATAAAGGCTGCGATAATGTATACTGTTCTGTTATTCTGAAGTAACGTTATATTTTAACTGCAACAATCGCAAGCTGCATTGTTATCTTTAATGTGTAAATTGCACATAAATTATTCTACAGTAAAAACTGTTAGCAATGAAAATTGTATGCAGAAGCCCTGTTTCATTAAAAAATCACAAAAAGCTTACACATCACTGTTTTAGCTCAAATTGTAGAGCTGTGCAGGACCACTGCAGATTATTGATTCTGCCGGAAACAGAATTATAAAATGAATTTTTGTCTTATTCGTCTCAATAAAAGACTGTTTTATACCAAAAAATTCGCGGGTAAATTCCTGAAATTCTAAATCTAGAGTGAATCAAAAGAAAAGTTAGAGTGATTGGAACATACTTGTTTACAAGCAACGAGAAAGTTGGTTCTTGAATAGTGCCTGTTCCGGTTACGCAACACGCAAATGCATATGTAGAATGGATTGACACAAACGCAAAAAAGTCGAAATACCAATACAAAATCTTATAACGGTTTGTTACTGCTATTTCTGCATAACAAATTAAAATGCAATAAGTCTCATTAAGGGTGACGCAGTCGATCAATCAGAAAACGTTTTACAGTAATAGGAAATCGATATCACGAAAATTTACGCGTGCTCAGTTCCAAGGATACGTAATTACATGAAATTGATAATAATTTGCTGAATGACTTGACTGCGTCTCAGTTATGGAGACATATTGCTGGAATATGGATTGATTGATTGATTCATATGACTCAGCTAATAAGCAGAAACAATCCAAAAAACACCATGCAAAGAAGTAACCAATTTTCAATGGAAACTACGGTAGAATAAACGAAAACACAATGGCAAAACAACTGATCAGTGTAAACCAAGATTGTCACTGTGTCACGCACGATTGGAGAGACCATGAAGGTCATCCAGTTAAACCAGCCCTGGCTATGTACAAGTCCGAATCATCGCAAAGTTATGAAAGCAGACACGGAAGTCAAATTCCTCGAAAGTTCTCCACAAACCTACAGCCTTCGTTTTTCAGAAATTAAATTGGTATTTTTATGTGGGTCTTGCCTCGTGCTTTATCTTTATTGCTAGAAAAACGATTTGTGTGAATGTACGAAAATACCAGGCATTATAACAGTAAAACGCACTCTGCTTGGGATATCATTACCATTTCTTATGAGTAAAGCAAGTTGATACACTAAAAACATAAACAACTGCAAACAAGGTGGCAAATTCCGAACAAAAAGAATAGTCTCATATTTATCAGGTAGATTCAGATATACCTGAGGCTATTGCTTGTTGACATGAAAACAGTTCTATAAAGGAATTTGCTGTACTTATATTTAACATCCTTGTACCGGAGGTCACATTTTCTAATTTTGTTGCAACACCTTTTTATTACGTAAGGCACTGTCTTTATGGTTACAATCACAAATGGGTTATTTGTGTTCTTTTTTGCAAAACATAGAATATGTGCTTGGTGTCACCATGCTGTACGCAGTGATAAAAATACCTCACCTTGTTGAAATGCAGTTTACGAAATTATTCCTGGTGTTTCTTTTTCACATTATATCTGCAAGCGTTGCTATTATACTTTGCAATCAACCAAATATTGTTTCACGTAGCACTTCTGTTTTTTCCAGGCTTGCATGAAGCTTTGGATAAGAATAGCCATAACTTTGTGTTCCTAGTTCAATTTGATCGTGGTCCTTACTAAATGTCTTCTTGTGTTGCTTTTTTGTTTTTATTTTTCAAATTCGTATAAATTCTAGATTATGTTGTAAGCATTGATGCATGCAAACATTAAATGTCAAAATGTACAATTTTGTTGCATATACATGATGCATCAGTGCGTCATACAACACACTGCGTTGATCTGAAATGCACCATAAGGCTATTGGAAACTTTTACATGATTGTACGGTTTGTTGTTTTCGTTATAACGACTGAAACAACATACCCCACAAGAGATGCAATTTGCATGTGATGTTCATAAGCAAGAACTGAGCCAACAACTACGCTTCCTGAAAGTGTCGAAGCTTGCACGTTCAAGACAGGAAATACGTTTTCCTAAACTTCCAAACGTGTTGTGAATTAATCGCAGATTCGCATCTTTATGACTCAACACCAAACAAAAGCAAATTGTGGTCAGAGTGCAGCTCGTGTGATGAAACTGAACTCAAAATTTTTACAGCAAGCTTGATTTTTTGTGTTGGTCGTTTATTTGAACACGGAAAGATCTGTTGTGATACGGTGGAATTTTAATGTTTCCTTACAAAGTAAAATTACGCTCAAAGCATGAAAATGTTTCGTTGTTGGTACGATGATATACTGTATAACCATGAGGATGTTTAGTGCCTCCTGTACTGCTTACAAAATTTTATCAATTTTGTGGCTAACTCGGCGAACTTGAAATGTAAAAAATTGTTTTAAGCCTTCACTTCGGTTAGGAAATAAACAAAACTTAAGTCAATATCCAACGCGTTCAGGATAAACAAAGGTTTCAAACCTGTAAGTTTCAAAAACAGCTGCACAAACAAATTTACGCGTTGCTTCGGTAAATGATATTTCTCGAATTAAAGATGTTCATAAAAACTTTGACAAATATGTTAGAATCTCGTTAAAAGAAAATTTTTATTTGATAGGTGGATAACAATTGACTTTCACCTGTCCATATTTGACAAAAAAACTCCTTTGTAAAGAATATGTGTTCCAGTACACTTGTATATTGTGAAGACGACGTTGACTGAGCTGCAATCTCTCTGTTTGCAAATCTTGTACACGCGACCCGTAATAAAATACGAGAACATGCATTGTGGCTTGATTGGTTATCATACTTTATTCGTAGACTTCCTTACGTTTGTTGTCTTGATAAGTTTCAAAAGATTTTACCTCTCATGAAAAAGTGCCACATAGACGGCAAAAGGCATATACCACCATTCCTTCAACAAATGACAATTACAACGTCATAACTCATATGCAGCATCTCTCCGTAATATGTAGCATGCAAACTATTTTATTGCTTGCAGCTGCCATTATGCATTAAAGTGATTTATTCCAAGATTTTATGTACTTACACAGAAAATGGTTAAACGTTTCCGTATAGTGTTCTTACAGTAGTTCAAAAGCATAGCAATAACATATTTAGTGTCAAAGGATATCTTTAAAAATTGCCATATAGTGATTCCCTTGTCATAGCTACATGTAAAAGATGAGCCTGACTGGTTGCAACTTCACAGAAACGTTTGCAAAATTCTGTTTTTCATTTCGCCACGCTGCATAGCCGTAAATACAATATAAGTAGAACAGCTGTTTAATCGAAAAAGAAGGCTAAATATTTGTTTGCTATTAATAAACATTAGAAAAGAGCTACGAAAAAGATTCGATTTTTCAAAGGTAAATTACATGGAAGTGTTTGATATAAAGTAAGCATTTGTATACTCCACCAGCACATGGTCACAATGACTTTGCGTATACTTTCAAAGCGATGAAGTTTTGCGGAAAAAGACCGATTAAGCAATTTATATTTATGAGTGGCTCGTTGTTCTTTGGCACTAGGTGACTGAAAAATACTTCACCTGGATCAGTTTTAAAAACTCTGTAAAGCAATTAAAACATTATTTAAGTTTACACTTATGAATGCACTGAAATTCGATCCTGATGTCAAGCAATTACCGTGATGATGCCGTCTGGGCGTGCAACGTAAAAGGAGACGTTGCCTCCCTCTGGATTCAAGTTTTCGTCGATATTGACAGGCAAGTCACCATCGTTTTTCAAACGAACTTCCAGTTCCACCAGGTCTCCCTGCAAACGGTAACCATAATCTTGCTCATATCTGATCAATCAGTATGCAAATATGAATATTAGAAGCAATAAGAGTCACTCGGACTCCTTGAAAGTGAAAACGTTTACCGGACACACACTTTCTTGAAATGAAAACTCACGTTAACAACAAGAAAAGGTCCTTACCAACTTGGCGCGTAGCTTCACAAACGTCTGAGGGAAATAAAATTTCCGAGTAGGCACTGTGAAATATTTCAGATCAACACTAAAAAATACTCTTTCGCGCAAATTTAGATTTTTCACGATGTCGTTTGCTGCCTTATGTTTTATGATTCATCCGGACAAAAAGTTTTGGAAGTTTGAATGTAACACTTACAACCCTATGATGACTTACCAATATCGCGAACCTCCCTTATTTCACCTGGACTCCCTTATCTTTTAGTCGGCTGGTATCCAACCGACACAACTAGTTTTCGAGCTTTTTCCATACGGGTTACTGTAGCTGTAGCATGCTACTTTTTAACATGAAAGTATAGCGTGCTCCTTTCGCTGGTATTAGCAGCAAAGAAAAGAGCTTGCCGTCGATTATCCACGTTTGCCAAAAACACACGTTGAGACCAGCTTTACTCGAAAGTGCTGCGTCAAATTAGGGCACTGCGCAAGATCCACATCTTAAAATATCTACGGCATTAACAAAATATTGATTTTTTCAGCGAAGAGTAGTTTCTACGTCAGTCCACGCCATGATCTTTCAGTTCATCTGTACTTTTGAGCAACCTCTGGGCTCGAGTTTTCGGTTTTGCAGGAAAATTGTTACAAACTACAAGTCACGGAGTCCGCCATACTTACAAACTCACCAGCTCATGAGTTTTAAGTGTGTGGGGAAGTATTTCACAAAATAGCTAGCCAAGCATTACTTCATCTCAAACTTTTTTTCAAACACCTCTAAACCTCAAATAAATGTGTGGAAATACTGCTGGATTGTTTTGAAATGTATTACACACTTCAAGGTTATATTGCTATGATGATCACTCATGAGATTTCTCTAACCTAGTTTTATTTCTTTGAAACCTCGAAAAAATGACTAAATATTGTTATGCGTGCACATATTTTTTGTTAAAAAATATCAAGAACAATTACGGCGGTAAAAAGCCATCTGACCTGAGAAGTATCTAAATCTGGCCAATATTCACCTATGAAATCTTTTATTTCAACAATAATAAGCTAGTATTGGTAACCAATGCAGCGGCCTGGTGGATAATGAAAGCTTTACGTCGGCTGTGACCTGAAACTTTGCGATTATGACAACTAAGCATAAACGGTTTTGTACACTTGTTTCATTTTGAAAGTATTGTGGTTTAACTCAACAGTCGTGTTGTGTCTGAAGTAAATAAGGTTGTGAGGGCAAAGTAACCACCAGATGGCAAGTTTGCTAAGTGATGCCAGGTGGTGGAAGAAGCGTCGCATTTATTGATTTTCAGGAAAACGTCTTGGACAAGAAGCAATTTGTCTTTTAATGTAAATATTGGGTACATTGAACTGGGAGTTTTTATTGTAAAAGCGCACTGTTAAGGAAAGAGTACACTAACTGATACTAAAGCAGTTAAGTTTACATTTATCGCTTTCATCACCATTTTCACAAGTTCGGTTATTCAGGAAGAAATACATATTACCGATTTGCAGGCGACTGGGAAATGACAACAAAATGAACTCATTTCATTTCGTATTCAAGAGGTTGATCGAAAAGGGAGGAAGAATTGGTTTCCTACTTATTTAAAGTATGTTGCCTCCTTGCTTGAAGGGCACCAACATATTTGCGCTTACGTTTGCCTTTTTTGCGCAGTTTTCAGCAGAAAGAAATCCTCACCTACATTAACCGTACCAAGGTGTGTTCTTTATTGCCCCTCGTTTGTTTGTCCCTAAATACACTACACTTTCAGTTTTAGTCCAATTCTCAAGGAATCAGCCAAGAGACTTCACTAATCAAGGTCCGTTATTTCAGAGCAGATTCAACAAGGTTTATGAACTTAGTGCAGTGTATATGAACTTTTGCTCATGTGCGCTTTAATAAAACCGTTTGATGATATAAAATTATAAGCGACTTAGCAGTCTGCAATTAGAGTGACGTACAGTAGGTGGATTCACATAAAAACTGTGAATTTAGTTGAGGAACGCCATTTGCAGGTAAAAAGTAATGTCAACTTTTGTCGTCAAAAACTGCTAATCGAATGCAATTCGGGTTTGTTCATTTAGTGGAGCAGTCATGTCATCTTAACCTTTCACAAACAACACGCTAGAAATTCGGTTGGCAGCAATGATCTATTGGAAAATTCCCAAATTCATCATTCCTGCTTTTTCTTGAAACTCACTGCATGGTAAAGTTTATTCAGAGCTTTAATTGATAGCTTCAGTTTCTCTTCATCCTCGGTTTCATCCACATCATCATCTGTTGTGGGAATATTCTTCACTTTGAGGTACTCATTCAAAACGACGTTCGTTTGAGTAGCATCGAGAAATCCCTACGTGAGTGGATCAAAATTATGACTTTCATTCTGTTTCATTTACGCAACAACTGAAACTTAAAGCACAACTCCAACAAATATTTCAGAAAAAATAAATGGCGGTAGAGCAAGCTGGGTTGCATTTGCAAAGTGTTTGTACACGAGGCTGAAATTAGAAAAACTAGTGCCTTTCGTAGCTCATTGGGAAAAGTAGATCCTTTTACGTTGTCTATAGCATATCCTTAAAAATTGATACAAAACTTTAGAGAAAACATTACATGTTCGCATAGGTGCAATTCTGCAATTCATACGGCCTAGACAACAGAGATGAGCTCGGATTAGGACTGGATCAGGACTGAAGCGAATTTTGGCTGGATCAGGACTGGATTGGACTGCAATTTTTTTGAAAATTGGCGGATCAGGACTGGATCGGACTCAGAAAATTTTTGTTGTTTTAATGTGATTATTCTGAAAATATCAAAATTTTTAGCATTTAGTTGTGATCCGATTTCACAGGTTTGCTAAATGGTTGTGTATATTTTGCCATGAAATGCAAAAACGCTACTGGGACTATTTTGCAATTCGAACTGCATCCACGTTTGTTCACTTATAATGTCCAGGTCTAGTAGCAACGTGAACATAGTTGAGTGGTAAGCGTCAATGCCTGCTGTACGATTGTTCGTTGGTTCTGCTCGCATCATTTTCTTTGGCTTAGCTTGTAGAGGTTACACCTTTGATAGGAATGCTTTTAATGCACTTTTTCAAAACGTTTAGGGTTAAGTTCATGGTGTATGTTTAAGTTTCGGCTTAGGGTTTACCTTTAGGGTTTCGGTTTGCAGATTAGGTTTCTGGTTTAGGTTCAACTTTTAGGGTTAGATATTTGGGTTGATGTTTGAATTTGGGTTTATGTTTTAAGTTTTGGGTTTAGGTTTTGGGTTTAGGGTTTGGGTCTAGGTTTTGGATTTAGGGTTTGGGTTTAGGTTTTGGATTTAGGTTTTGGGTTTAGGTTTTGGGTTTGAGGTCATATGCAACAAAGATCTTACGCTAATCCAAGTGTATTGTCCTTGTCACTTGATCAATCTAAGCAATCGGATTCTCCTAATGGCAAAATAACTTCAGCAGTGCTTTTCCCTCTGAAGCCTAATAGACACTTCCATGTTAAATTTTGGAAACGCCAAAAGGCTGTGCCTATTTTGCCTCATTATTCAAAAGCACTGCTGGAACTATTTTGCCTTCAACCAATCGTATTTGACTAAAGGCAAAATAGCTCCAGTTATTATTTTGCCTCATGAGGCAAAATATATACATATGATTTTACATTGGCGGATCAGGACTGGATCTGACAGATGATTTTCAAAAATTTTGGTGATCAGGAGTGGATCGGATTCAATTTTATCGGATCAGGACTGGATTCGGACTGAAAAATTTCACAGTCCGCTCATCTCTGCTAGACAAGTAACTATTCAATCTCCAATAATTGTTTAGTCTTTTTCTGACATTTTCTTTTGTTTTTTTGAAAACATGGCAATGCTGCAGATTTTGAAAATTATAGACAGGTAGTTCATAACAACTGAAATGTTGTGAAGCAACCGCCTTACTCGTATTTCACCAACACGTTTCTTTTGCGAGAAACAAGATTTTTAGCAACTGAAATACATTTGTCTTTGCCTAGAGATTTTTATGCTTTATTTGCGATAACTATGAAATATAACTCTACTGTAGATGAGATGCCAAAGATAGAATTAAGAATTTGTTTGAGGTAGAACTTTATTTGGAAATAGCAAATCGTCTAAAAATTAGATTTTTTATCTCGCAAAAGCTAGATCATACTTAATAGCATTGCTAAAGGTTAGCACCAAAATGCTTAGTATTGCGAAATTAAAGGAGTATGCAAGTTCGACAAACGTCTAAAAGCAAATGAATTGGGCCTATCGTTTCTTTTCGATATACCTACTGTACAGCATAAGGTCTATTTTGGATAAAGTGGTAGAATTCGCAACAACAGCGCCCATCCATTTCAAACAAACGACACCAACGCATCTAAATTTAGGCTTTTTTCCACTTAAGGTATTTTATTTTAAGCTATTCAGCATTCAGATGCTCGTCCTACTTAGATCCGGAGGACGACTTTTCTTTGCTGGTATATACCTTGTTGGGAATATGCCGCAATACCATCAGTTCTGCATCGGTAAAAGAATAACGAAAGTTTTCATAAAACTCTCCCGGGCCAAACACGGCGTCATATTTCCATGAATAGTTCAACCAGCTTAATGATGAATGGTTTCCTGAACAAAAGAAAAAACATTAAGATTGGTAAAAAGAACTTTCAAACGGTTATTTCAATTCTACTTACCCATTTCGAAAGGATGAACCAAACCCAAAGAGTGTCCAATTTCGTGCACAAAGTAATGAAGAAAACGACGCATAGCTTGCTCATGGTAAGGATCATTTTTGTCATCAAGGCCTTTGAAGGCTTTGTTCCTGAAAGATGTGTAACATTTCTTGGAAGATGAATCATTATACACCAAGCATATGGAAATGAATTTATTTCAACTTCCAAATTTTGAAACCTACAACCACATTCATATGAAATAACGCTTGCAACAACCAACAAATTCTTACTTTCTCTTTTTTACTTGTTTGTAAAACCAAAATACACTCACGACGCTTTATTCACTTATTCAGCGATCCATATTTTTTGCAAAGAACTACCCACTATTACTCTGCAACGCACTGTCGACTGTAAAACAACGTTCGTTTCATGGTAATTTAAAATGTAATTGGTGATCATTTCAAGCAATCACTTCTTGGCGCCACGGGTCAAAATAGGTAGTCACCACTCTTGCATAGATACACCCTGGCCTAAATTTCACATGTGTACTTCGTAAATAATCCAAATCCTCGGCATCCATCTTTATCGAAAGAGTAGCCCAAGTAACGATGATCAGGCGGTTCTGACGCAATCATGCACCAAATGTTCACGTCGCGGTCAGAATGATCGAAGTGGTGCATCATCACATCGTACATGTCGTCGTTTGTCCATGGATTGTGTGGTGTTGGGTCCACGATCTTATGTACACATGCACAGCACGATGAGAAAAAATTTATTGTTTTACATAAACGTGTAGCGCGCAAATCAGCATAAAGCATCAAGTATAGATGCAAATGTTGCAGCATGCGAAGCACACCTTCAGATGCTTTGAAAACGATTTTAGCAAACCACGTGACAGGAAAACGACAGTGCATCTTTTGCATAAGTTTGTTTTGCTGCTACAACTCAACACGAGTTTTGCATTTCACAAAAGAATACGTTTCTAGATATAATTTAAAACATTACGGTTACGTAACCTTACGCACTGTTTCAAATTATTTTCGGTGTGTGCTTCGATTGCTACCGTGACAGTTACTCGCATGCCAGTATTAACTCTGCGAACCTGATTGCAATTCTCTTCGTTGAAATGTAAATCTATCCCAGCATCTTTCAATGCATCCAGTACTCCTATTGTTCTTTCTTTCACATCGACTGGGCTGTCTTCAAAATCTTGTAAATTAACCTCGGGCAAAATAACTTTGTCCACGTAGTCGACGTCCAGATACACGTCCCGGAAAAACTGAAATGAAGAACCTGAATCCCTCAAGTGCAAAACTCTTGTGGTAGGAGCTGAATGTGGTTTATTGTGGCACTTACATTTAAACCTTTCACAGATATACATATTTTGTTTAAAAACTATGTTTCATATTTAGATGTAAAACAACTACATTTTAGAAACAAAACAATGTTTTTAGAAAAAATGGCTACATTTAAGCAGTCAGTCAAAAATTTTTAGAAGTTTGAAACAGACTTATATTTGTGTGAAAAACATGTTATTTGGGAGAATGTCGAATAAAGAGCAATTTTCTGCCGGTCAGGCAAACTTTTCAAAACTTACTGGGCTTTTATTAGATACGCCATCAAACACAACGCATTCACTGCCAATAGAAAGTTGCAATTGTCCTGTCCACTTTCCAAGATCTTGTGGCAAACGAAGCACAAACCGCAAGGCTCCCTCCAATTGCTTTCCACAAGAAAGGTAAACCTGGAGACTTCCCTCAATTACAGTATCTTTATTTTCAGTTTCGGAAAGTCGTTGAAACTGAAGTTTTCCAGTCGATCGAAAATAGACGGCCTCGCTTTCGGAATACCTACATTCATATTTAAGTTATATTTTTTTTCTCAAAATACTTGCATCCATTTCATTGCTGTCACAAAACTCACAACTACCATTTTGTTTCAACTCCTTTCCGCTGTGTTATTGAACCAGATATAACATCAAGAGCGCGGCTGAACGGCCGCACTTTGTCCACATCAACTTTCAGCTGCAAATCTGCAACAGTTTCTTGTCCCTTTTCAGTGCTTCCAACGTACTCCCCACTGACTGGTGGCAGTTTAGAAGCTTTACAATAAATTAGAATTATTTAGCTGATTTTGGAAGAAAACGACGTTTCAGCGATGTCAGGGTTTTTTTAAGATGTTTTAGGGACCCGATTCGGCTCCCTAGAATTGAAAGTCGGGTCCCCAGAATCAAAGAAAACCGGGTCCGTAGAATGAGAGAAATCGGGTCCCTACAGGTCCATATTGCCAGGTACCTAACATTTTCCTTAAAAAAAACCTGACGGTGTCCACCACGAAATTCTAGTGTTAAAGCAAACATAGGCCATTCTGTAAAGCGCAGAAGTTTTGTAAAATCGCTTAACAAACAAAATCGCAAAAGCAACAGTTTTTAATCAAGGTTGTCTCGGACGTTTTCGAAGTTGCGGAAATACAGGTCTACTATTCAATTGTGCATTTTACATTACTCTTTGCCCTAAAACTGTCAACTGTTAAGCATGCTTTAGTAATTCAAATTCGTTGAAGTTGATATTTAGCCAGTCACTGTAGATTTGTTTTTTCAGACTTTCGTCAATTTAAGTATATTTGTAATTTAAAATAGATAAAAAGCAAAAGGTATACCAGGCTTGTTCGTGAGAATGGGTTTGTCCCATGGGATGGGACAGTGGACTTGAAGTTGTTGCCATATCCTATCTTTAGCCAGTTTGGGTCACAGAGCAGGAATATTCTTACCGTATTTTCGGGACCACAAGGCGCACCAGATTATAAAGCGCAGCATCAAAAATTTAATGCTAGCTGTTTTTTTTCATTCATAAGGCGCACCGGATGATAAGGCGCATTAAATGAAGCAAAACTTAGATAAGTCAAACTGTATTCAACTTCACAAAAACTCCCGAGTGCCGCAGTCGCCGCTGGGAGTTTAATTTGTCAATGCATACGACGGAGTTTAATCTATCACACACGCCTAATCCTGCAAGCTAGACACGAATAAAATAAAATATAAGTTGTGTGCGTGTTTGATTCGGTGTTCGCCACAGTGTTGCCATTTCAGCTGTTTTGCTGCTAGATCTAGCAGGTTTTTCTCACTGTTAGCTTGAAATTTTTCAATCTAGCACAGTGGTGCTCAAACTTTTTGGCTGGTGGGCCACATTTGTTTTTGAGAAACCCTTCGCGGGCCACAAGAATTAATAATCTCAATAAAAATTCTCTTAAATGATTAAAGTTTTAATTTTTCTATCCAATGAAAATTGCTTCGACACACTCTAGAGGGCCTTGCGGGTCACATGTGGCCAGCGGGCCACGGTTTCAGAACACTGATCTAGCAGCTAGCTGATTTTCTAGCAGGATTTTGAAAAACGTTTAGCTGGTAACAAATTCCTGGCCAAATATTTGTTCCAACCATTTCAGAGATGAAAACT
>Ga0210059_1003193_pt1 | contig 26119 bp, 19 predicted proteins | sample Ectturendosymbi2_FD_188042 | JGI IMG/M metagenome (GOLD analysis project Ga0210059, IMG submission 188042) | Ecteinascidia turbinata endosymbiont from Florida, USA - Sample 2 (SPAdes) (version 2) | ecosystem: Host-associated > Tunicates > Ascidians > Unclassified | place: Key West, Florida... | reverse complement strand
GTTCGGTAGTATCTCCACTTCATTCTGACGATATCCCCTGAAGAGTGTCAGACGAAAAGCTTTGGGATGAATCTCCTACTTCACGCCATCTTCAAGTTCTGTACCACCAAACGTCTTTTTAAACCTATTTACTGGACTCCAACACTTACTGTGACATCAGTGCTCTTGATAAGTTCCAAACAGCCCCTTGGTGTGCATGGTAATAGAGTACTTCCATCAATCAAACCACGACTTAATTTTCCAGCATTTTCATGATGAAGGCCATCAACATCTTTGGATGGAAGTATTGTATTTATGACAGCATCTGTGTCTATTGAGTTCTCACTTTCTAGGGGCAGTTGTACAATCATCCCATGCACCTCTAATAAAGAATAAATAAAATATGAAAAGTCTAATCAGAAATCACTCTTGAAAGAAAGGATGATTTAAAGCAAACAGTGCATCATGCATTGTTTCTAAAGTTAATTTTTCAAGCTTTGCATGTGAGTTAATTACACAGTATTAACAAAACCCATCAAGAAACGATGCTAATATCAAGCTTAATCAACTTCACACAGTGTGAAAAGAACTTTTGGTTGGAAACAAGAATTATAAAGTGAAAGTTCAGTCAACATAAGGCTGTGGCAGTTGTTACTACTACAGCAAATTTGATACCAGCTACAAAACACTGCATAAAAACAATTCTAGAACTATAAAGGGAAAAAACTATGCAAGGTTTTGAACCTGGGCTGTTATTAAGCTCATCAATTACTTTCAGCAATTCATCCTGTGTGGTTGAAGGTGGCAAATTCACATGCCTTGCTGTTATTCCTACATCTGCAGCAGCTTTTATTTTCATTCGAATGTATACGTTTGAATCTTCACGACTACCAACCTAAAAACACAAGCATTTTATTTGTTACTTTAAACAATAGCATTGCTCACTGAAACACATCATGATTGTAACACACAAACACAACTGTAAGTGGTCTTTCATCAGAAAATATTGTATGAACAATACATCTCATCATGAAAATTGATTTCAACTTCGAATTTCTTTTATAAATAAATGCGAAATTTATTATTGAGTGGAAGTTAAATACACAGTTGAAATACTTGAAACAAAAAGCATGTGCAATATTAAATTTTAAAATTTACATTGAATTTAGCTTTAAATGCTGCAATAATCAAACAGCAAATTTAATAAATTCACAGACATTTTTAATGCAAGAAACAAGTCATATTAACTAATTTTGAAGCAGGTCTTGGTATTGATAATACCAATAAGTTTAATGATATGATTCATTTGCAGCTCTCCTTTTAACACTTTGAGAGCCGGCGTATGATATATTCGTACTTCGATTTCAGCCTAAAAAACAGCAGTTTTCAGTTGCCTTACCAACGCCCTAGCTCCTCTGCCGATTGCGCTAGAGAACTGTTCAAGGGCTCAAACGGATTGGCCAGTCTCGTAGATTGCACTCAAAAAAATTTTTTGGGTTGGGAGGTGCGGATTTTTTGTGAGTGACGTCATAAGTTAAGTAGTTTTGGGGTCATTTTGGCTCATATTGCCTGGCCTAGGGTCCAACCGCCAAGCCAAAGTGTTTCGCTGAAGTTGTCATTGGAAACTAGGCTCGAGTCCGAGTCTGCTGAGCCTTTGATCAACTTTCGAGCAATTCTGGTTCAAAAGTTATGATCTAAAATAAACAAATTAATTAATTATCTAATTAGTTTAAGCACTGTCTGTGCACACTGCACCAGTAACAAAAATAAGCTTGCATTGATGTTATTTAATGGAAAGTCCAAGTCTTGGACTGAAGATGCCGTATGGCGAAATCGATTTCCATTAAATAACATCAATGCGTGCTGATTTTTGTTACTGGTGCATTGTGCACAGACAGTGCTTAAGTTGAAGATATGGGTAGACAAGAATCGCCGCAGTTAACAGAAAGGAAGACACAGGTTGATACTGATGCTAAAGAAACAAGTAGTGCTTCCAAGTATTATCTAATTAGTGAAATATTTTTACTAACTTACATCATAATTTTTGAACCCGAAACCCCAGCAGATCATGTAAAGTATCAAAAGACTCGGATTGTAGCCTAGTTTCCAGTAAAAACTTCAGCGAAATACTACCACCTGATGGTTGGCACCCAGGGCCAGGCAAAGTGGGCCAAGGTGGCCTAAAGTCTTCCACTTATGATTTCTCTCACAAAAGCCCTGCACCCCCAAGCAAAATATTTTTTCGAGTGCAGACTAGAAGACTTGCCGTGTCTTTTGACACTTTGACCAGGTCCGTAACCCGTACACGAGCAGAGATATTCCCGCACGAAGCCACATGTTTCAAGCGTTTTTTTTCCGAAGATCCCCGAAAGCAGCCGGACACCAAAGTGTTAATATAGCATGCAATTTAGTCATATTTTTACTGCAACAAAGATACTCACTTGAACAATCACTAAACCAGGCATGAAATTAGGATCTTGGTTTTTCATTTGTCTAACTTCTTCTGCTAATGCTTTCCGTATACTAGCAGCAATTAATTTCCCATTAATGATTTCAGCCATGTTGTCTCTATCAGATATCCTCACTGTTTTGTGAACTTTAAAATGCAAGCAACTTCAACCAGCTTATATTCAACAGCCAATGCAGTAGACAACTTATTTGGATGATGCAGCTCTCAAGTCTTTTACCCTGTTAACAGTTGATAAATGGTATGCAGCTGAGTCATGTGAAGGAATGGTCTCGAAGCAAACTATACTAAAGAAATTACAAGAAGTTGCATAGATTATCATGATTCTTGATCTGGTAACCAATTTTCAGCAATTAAATTTCAGTTATGTCACGAAAATGATAAAAAGCAGAACTTTAAGAAATCTACTACAACATCAGACATTTTCTGACCCTCATAAGTTAGTTTAAATCCAAATTGGCCAGAAGAAACCAGAACTGCATGTAAAAGAATTTCTGAAGGAGTATCTGAGTAAGATGATTTCATACGAAATCAACATTCAGTTTCTCATCAAACACATTAGTACCCTTTATGTGAAACTTCACCACTTTTGTCTCCATATCCCTTACAATACATCCTGCATGTCATGCCCAACTTTGAAAATGAATTAAAGCACCAACAGTGCAAAGCTTTAAATTCATATTGAAGCTGTTAAGATTGAAAACATTTTAGGTTTGCTAAAAGCACACTCTATTTTGTCAAGGCTCATGGAGTTTCTCATATTACTGCATTTTAATTTGTTTAGGATACATAAAGTTGACAAGTAACAAATTTACCACTCTGCTTCTTCAACACACACAAAAATTGTTTCACATGTTGTATCTAGTCCTCAAAAACTACTTTAAAAATATTTTCAAATCTTTATATCAGTGCATAAATGAAAGTCTTTATTTACTTTAGTTCAAAGTCTGATCAACATTTCTTCTAATGTTAGGCTCTTCACGTGGAAAAGAACATAACTTGCATAGTTCTTGACAGAATGTAAAAAGTAATGCACATTAGCAGTTTTGATGCTTGGACACAACAATCAGTATGACATGACACATCTTAATTCCTAATTGTTTAGAGGGTACTGGAATTCTCTTCTAGCCATAAATAAGATATATTTCCAGTTTAGTCAGAAGTAATTTAATTCCCATAGACATTAAAATTGCTATCACTGTGTTTCTTTCAAGTTTTTCTTAAAATCAATATACTTGACAATGTGTTAATGTTCCACAATGTTTTGCAGGATGTTTTTTTGTTAACATAGCAAGATTAATTTGAACAAATTGGTGAAACTTTATTACAAAAAGTCTTACAACATAAATCAAAATTCCTTGTACAAAATGTTTTGTGCTATAAATGTTTTACTTGAAAGTAAATTTATACAGTTACTACTTAAGCTTTGAGTATTTCTGTGCATTTGGAACAAAATCATATCTATGAAAAAGGTATTAAAAATAATGATCAACTCATCTAAGTTTCTTCTTTGCTGCCATTCATTTCTGGTTCCAATTAGGAACAGTCATTTTGATTTTAGTACATCCCTAATAGTGTTAGTACAAAATGATAAGAACAAAACAATACAGTGACAAGCATGTACGCTATAAATTCGGCATGGCAAAAAACTTCAAACATCTACATTTCAACATATGAATAGGATTAAAGGTTCTTTATCACTTTCTAAGACAATTTCCCACACAAAAAATTCACATACTGTATTTACTTGATTGTAAGACCCCTTGATTGTAAACTGCATAAAATGGTGTAAAAAAATTAACTTAAGCTGCCCTTGATTGTAAGCTGCACTTGAACATAAGCTACGTAAGCCTCTGAGATACTTTAGCATACTAGTAGTACTTTTCACGTTTAATTGGCAACCCTGATATTGATCTTGATGCTAACACCACTACAAGTGCCTTCTGTTCATCATAAGCCCTCCTGTGACGGATGTGCACATGATGTGGAACAGGAGGAAATATACCAAAAAGAGTTTGGTCAACACAATGTAGCCAAAGAAAGACTGAGGTTCATCTAGACCAGGCGTGGGCAAATAGAGGCCTACAGGCCAAATGTGGCCTGCCACAGCATTTTCAATGGCCCATAGAAGCATTTAGGAAAATCTTCATATCTGAAATTTCCTCCAACTTCTAAGAGTTAATATTAGTGCTGAGGCTATAATCCGAGACTTGCTTCTACTTGGAAAAGACGGTACGGCCCTCTGTTAAACGCGGCCTTCTCAAAGTGGCTCCCGAGCAAAAATAATTGCCCACCCCTGATCTAGACCTTTTGATGAGATAAAGCAAAAAATGTAAGTCGCCTTCAATTGTAAGTCGTCCTTGATTATCAGCTGCACAAAATAATGAAAAAAAACTTTGGAAGCCATAGCCTACAATCGAACAAATATCGTAACTCAATGATAAATTTTTGATAAAAATTAACAAAGCATTTGAATTTTGTTTGAAACAGAATTTGCACTTCTGCTAACATTGGTCAAGGCAGTACTGTATATATATTTTGATTTTCTAATTGTATGCTTTCCCAAACTGTATAGCACAGTGATTACCAAAATTTTTTAAAAAGTTTATGTTTATACTAAGATTCTAGAATTTTGAACATGTATTTAGCTACTAAACTTGCTTTCTCTGCTAAGCAGTTTGTGCTCTGTACTTGTACTTTTTTCATATATAGCACAGCAACCTAATACAAGCCCTCCAATATTTTCTATTATTTTTATAAGTTCATGTGTGCACCTAGATTCTAGAATTTTGAACATGTATTTAGCTGCTAAACTGAATTTGCTAAGTAGTTAGTGCTCTGCACTTATAGTTCTCTCATAATAGTTTGACAACCAAATACAATCTCCATAAATTGTTAATCAAATTTAAAGCTTCCTTTTTAAATTTGAATCTATGATGTGTGATCAAGGGCCATGGCTAAAACACCTAAATCATTCAAACCAATGTGATCCAAGCTAAATGAACTGCTATGAACCTAAGCTAACAATACACTGCACCATGCCCAGCAATGTAAATCAGTAGTTCTTAACTGGGGAGGTGTGCCCCCTAGGGGCAGTCAATGAAGCTGATGCAAACAACCAGTCCTGTTGCCACGCTGCTAAGCACCTGAAAAGTGAATGAACCTGACTCATGTGCAGTGAGCATTAACGGCAAATAAACTGTTATTGCAAAAAATTAATCAATTAATCGGAATTAAGCTGCTGACATCATGCCCACACTTGACACTGGAGGTACAAATACAGTTGCTTTCTAAATCAACTCCCTACGCTGGAGGTACAAACAGTTGGTTTCTCAAGCCATCTTTACGCTAGAGATACAAACATTTGCTTTCTAAATCAACCCCTACACTGGAGGTACAACCCTACGCTGGTGGTATCGACGCCACTGACCCTCAGGCTTACTTCCTGGCTGTGGTCAAGGGGAATGCTGCCAGCATATGGGCCTGTGTGCAAGTTTGATCTGATCTTAGCCATCCTCAGTGTATTAACCAGTGTTTCTACCTGCCACTTGCATCTACTTAATGAATAGCTGTTGCCATCAGCGCAGCAGAGCATCACATGTGCAATGGAAAATGCACAAAGCATAGGCTATGGCCATAGGTAGCACCTATGCATGTCGCACAAACAAGCAATAACGTAGTGATCTTGGCAAGTGGCCTTTGATGCTGCTTGTGAAACTGGAGAATAGTTGATCGTACTTGCGAATGGATGTTAAGCCTCACCGTGGCAAAGAGTCATGTGATATCTGTCTATTGTAAATTGTTGCTTGCTGCCACAGTGAAGTGAGTGTGAAGCCTTGCGCGCTTTTCCCCCTCTTATCGCAACAACTGTTACTGCTTTTCAATTTTCTTGTTTCTCCCCATGTGTAAGCTTCCATGTCTAAACATTACATTGCACTTATTCCGATTGCCCAACGATAGTTAGGCATTTTTTTGCAAGCTCAACACTGGACTTTGCCCAAACAACTTCCCTGCGCAACTGCGCGACAACCTTTCTGGCGTGCACGCTTGACTGTTTTGTCAGTTCGCTTCTTTTCTGTCACGTGGTGCGTATTTATGTAGAAGGGGACGTCCCGAAACTGAAGACCCGTGGCACCACGACCACGTTTGACTACGGCGCCTCATGGAACGCGGCGAAGAAGCTTGGCCAAAACATCAGTCTGGGCTAGGCTATGCACAAGTAATTGCATAAACTTATGTACTGGTGAGGGATGTAAGTTTTGCAAAACAAAACGGTTACAATCAAGTTTCTGCTGTAGATAAATGCAGAAAATATTGAGTTTAATTTCAGTTCAGCCTTGGATTTCAGTTTTAGCATTATATGAAAATAGGTTCTTGACGTCTTCTGCTGTTGCAATCGGAAAGCCCGAGCGGCAAGTGCGCAAATTTTCATACTGTGGCAGCAAGCAACAATAGAGATCACATGACATGATCATCCTATTGCTTGTTCGCGCCACATATATGGGTGCTGTTCTTCGCGCACATCCTGTGACGTTCGTGGTGAATTGCACATTCAACGCAACGCCAATGGAGAGGTTGCATCACTGTTAATCAATGCTGTGCAATGAAACAGCAGGGTCTAGCTAGCCCAGTGTTTCCAAGTTTCCAACCTTCATTACATTATTTTTTGTCACATAACTCTGATCTTGACTTTTCTAGTCAGAGATTAACCAAATTTATTTTGTTTTTCATGTACCAAACATATATTGGATTAATGTTTGCTTCTGAACTTTATGTAATCTGTTTATACCTATTTATACCCATGTCTCTTCATCCTTTTGGTGACGCTTGTGTCTAGTAGGACATACATTCATTGATGGTTTTCGTCTCATGATGGTTCTTGGGTCAGCGGTGTCGGAGGTGGGGGTGCAGGGGGTGCAAGTGCACCTCCAAAAGTTTTGATTTGGTGAAAATCTGGACAAAATCCCTCAAAGTCCAAGTGAAATCTGTGGAAATTTAAGTAAAATACGTGAAAACTTTTGCAAAATCGTTTCATGTGCTTTGATTTTTAAAAATGGCACCCAAAATTAAGGTGCAGACATTTTTGGAGGTCATTTTTTTGTAGTTTTTTTGTGAATTTGGGGTAAATTTAGGCAAATCTGGCCTTTGATGTGCTTTGAATTGAAACAAACATGCCCAAAATGAACTGAAGCCGTTTTTTGGAGGTTGTTTTTTTGGGGAAATTTGGGCAAAAATCCTTTGCATCCCCAAAAATTTGCCTGCTCCACACCTATGCTATGGGAAATTCTGTCGCGTCTTCATGATCTCTGTGAATAAACAATGTTTTCTGCTCTTGCTACTTGCTTATGTCATGAAATGTTGTTTTACAATGCATTACTCTCTGCCACATAACCCTTATTCTTGCTTGTTTCTCTAATCTATGTGCATGCTTCACCTGCTCATCTGCACATGCCTCCACTCTTCACCTATTGCAGGGGTTTTCAACCTTTTTTTGCTCATGGCCCACTAAATTAGTAAGAAATGGCGTTGACCAATTTTTTTTGCTTATGGCCCACTAAATTAGTAAGAAATGGCGTTGGCCCAGATTTCTAGCATTGTCATTGGATTGAAAAGTTAATTTGAAACTGTTTAACAGAAATGGTTCAGATTTGAGCATTTTACCACAATAGTGTTTAATGTACGGTTGTAAGTTTCACCAAGATAAAGAAAGAAAAGTTGTAACACGCAATTTTGAGTTTATGGTAGAAATTGAGTTTATGGTAGAAAAGCTCTGTGGCCTACTGAAAACAACGTCATGGCCCATAGGTTGAAAACCTCCGACCTATTGCTTGTGCACCGTCATATTTTTTATGTTAATGATTGTTATGTATATGTCTTAATATTTGTGTTTATATTGTTGCAACCTCTCCGGTGGTGTTGCGTTGATTGTGTGATTCAACTTGAACGGGATGTGCGCGAAGAACAACAATATATATATACGTGGCGCGAACGAGCAATAATAGAGTGATCTCGCCGGGTGATCTCTATTGTTGCTTGCTGCTACCATGCGAAGCTTTGCGCACATACCGCTCGGGATTTCCGATCGCAACAAAATGGTGCTGTGACCAGGATGTGGAGGTCGTGCTGAGTTCAGCCTTCACACAAAAGAACGCATGATCGGTGTGGTCATTGTAAAAAGAAGGGGATGTTGTTGCAATCTCTCCGGTGGCGTTTCGTTGATTGTGTGATCCATCATGAACGGGATGTGTGCGAAGAACAAAAATATGCGTGGTATGAACAAGCAATAATAGAGTGATCTTGTCAGGTGATCTCTATTGTTGCTTGCTGCCATGGTGCGAAGCTTTGCACACATGCCGCTCGGGATTTCCGATCGCAACAATAGGATGTGTGATATGTCACAATGTTGTGATTGACTTTTTTATATATTCTACTTTGTCCCATATATGTACTTACTATGGAGATAAGGCCATAATTTGAAAATCTGACATGCTTGGGAAATTCTGGTTGCAGATACATAATCACCTAACTATAATAATATTAGAATGTGTAACTGTCACCTTAGTCAGTAACCTCAGTGATTCTCAATGTGGTCCAGATGGACTACCGGTGGTCCACCTGGCTTTTTTAGCAGAGCGCCATAATTCCTTGATAAAAACTTACTTAAGAGAAAAGTCAGTCTAGAAAACATCAAACAACTATGTCCACCCATGTACACTTATTTATCTACACAGCAGCTATAACACTCCTGTCATGCTATCTGGAAAATGGGGCCCACAAGGTGACAATGTGGCAATGGCAATGTATGCTATCTCCACACGACCACTGATACAAGTACTAAGGATTAAAACTGCAAATGATGATGTGAAACAGGTATGGTTTGTGTACGATAGCTTTGCAGTTGGACCTCTGGAAGGCGTCAAAAATGGTGGAACTACCTACAAGCCAAAGGACCAGACTTTGGGTACTGCCCAAAACCTGCAAAGACCATCCTCATAATAAAAGGACAGTAGTTTAAAGAAATCTGTACAAAAATTTTCAAAAACACTAGAATGAAAGTCACAGACCGAGGTGAATGCCACCTTAAACAGTGATTGGGACAGAATCATTCAGGGAAAGACAGTTGAGGTTTGGGTAAAAGACCTTCAGCTGCTATCAAATTATGCACAAGATGATCTCAAGTAGCATACTCAGCATTCACCAAGGATTATGCTCCATATGGACCAATTTCCAAACATGAGTGATTTGTTTGAACCACTGAAAAACGCCATCATAGATCAGTTAATTCCTGCTCTGGGCTCTGATAGGATGAGAGATAAGTGATGTGGAAAGACAAATACTAGCTCTTCCTGTAGGCATGGTAGGTTAGGTCTGACAAATCCTCAGGAAACTGCCAAGACACAATATGAGAACTCCATTCTGATCACTGCAAAACTAACAGACGAAATTCACAACCAAAAACTCGGTCTTGAATACACCCCTCAGACCAGCTATATACCAGGAACATGAAAAGCAGAATATGACCAGAGAAACACAAAATGCTGAAATAGCCATAATGAACTACTAGAGGAATTGACCCCTGAGTCGAAAAAACTTATAAAAGGGGCAATGCAAAAAGGGGCATCTTCGTGGCTATCAGCCTTGCTAGTTAAAGCGATTGGATATATCCTAAACAAACAAGAATTCATTGATGCCATCTGCATGATGTATGAATGAAAGGTGAAAGCGATTAGATATATCCTAAACAAACAAGAATTCATTGATGCCATCCGCATAAGATATTAATGAACAGTGAAAGCGATTGGATATATCTTAAACAAACAAGAATTCATTGATGCCGTCTGCATGAGATATTAATGAAAGGTGAAAGGCATACCCACCTACTGTGCTTGCCTCATATGTAAACTGGGCAGTTACACTTCCATGAGGCACAACTCAGTGAGAGAATATGGCACAGAGAATGAGAGAGGTCTGCAGAGATGTTCAGACTTCTGCCAATCAACGAAAACAATTTTGAAAAAAAACCCAACACTGTTGACAATGCAAGGTTGGATATTTCTGCAAGAAGACTGTGGGATAACTGTGAGAAAACTTTCTTTGATGTAGGGATCACACATCCTACCACACAGTCATATTCTGGTAAGTCCCTTGCACAGAACTACCAACGACATGAAAAAGAGAAGGATAATTACAACCAAAGAATGATCGACATTGAGGAATCTTCATTAAATCCCCTTGTCTTTACAAGTGATCAGATGACACCAGAATGTTCCAGAGTCAACATTCAACAAATGACTGGCTGAAAAGATAGCTGAAAATGCAGGGAGCCATATGCATCTGTCATGACTGACATTAGAACAAAGTGCAGATTCGCCCTTTTGAGGAGCACCCTTGCAGCAAAACGAGGCTTTCAAGGCAAACAAAGTGATATTCACCTCCAGGATCTCACAGACATTGACTTGAGTTTAATTCTTAGGCCTACTTATGGTGTCAATGATGTGACACCATTCATTTGTGCAATAGGTGGATAAATCTTATAAGTCATGACATTATGAAATAAATTTTACCTTTTCTAGTACCAAATACTCTGTTCATCAACTAAATCTGTTTTGTTTTTCATGTATCCAACACTTATTGTATTAATGTTTGCTGCTACACTTATTGTAATCTGTTTATACCCTTGTCTCTTCAACCTCATTTGGTGACACCATGTGTCTGGTAGGACATACATTCACCAACGATGCTCATTCCATTATGGTCCATGGGTAATGGTGTTGTTGCAACCTCTCGGTTGGCGTTGCGTTGAATGTGCAAGTCACCATAAACGTGATGTGCACGGAGAATAACGCCCATATATATGCAGCGCGAACAAGCAATAATAGAGTGATCTCTATTGTTGCTTGCTGCCACAGTGTGAAGCTTTGCGCACTTGCCACTTGGGTTTTCCAATCGCAATAGTGTTACTTCTTCACAATTTGTATGTATAAACATTGCTTTCTGCCCTTGCTTTTGCTTCTGGAATGAAATGTTGTGTTCTAATGCATTGCTCTCTGCCTTATTACCTCTATTGTTGTTCACTTCCTTCACCTATGTGCATGCTTCACCTGCTCACCTGTACACACCTGAACTTTTCGTCCATTGCTTGCCCACAGTCATCCGTATTACGTTGATGTCTCTTGTGTATTTGATTCAACATTTGTGTTTCGGAAATATTGCTTTTACTTTATTATGTCTTTTGGGTTTGCTACTCGCACTGGTTGAATTGGTCACATGAATGTTTTGTCTGACATGTTGTGTTTGGTCCAACTTTTTTCGTTTGTTTTTCATACCCTGTTGCTTGTGATTTTTTTTACTTTGCTCTTCTTGACGGCAGAAAAAAAATGTCTCAGCAAAAAAAAGTTTGTTTCTGTTTTTCTTTTTGCTGAAATATTTTGTTCACTGAAACATTTCAGGAATTTGTCCCATATTAGTACTAAAACTCACCATTACAGTATTCACTAATCTATATTTTCCAACATTATGACTAAATTGACTTAATTTATTCAGTCATTTAAAACCAAAATTCTGTGCATGACTGAAAAATGACCAAAAAAGACTTGTTTGGTCTTATAACTTCATTTCATACAATTCTTGTGGTGACTCAACTTGAATATTTTACTTGCCCAAAGTAGTTTTTTAGTCTTTAGGTATATTATTTCATCAACAAAAACTGGTTGACAAAGCTGTATGAAGCTATATTGAGATGTTGCATCAACTATTTTCAGGTTTTATCTTGTGTTTAAAGATATTTTCATAATTGATTTTGGACTTGATCCCAAAGATTTATAATTTGGCATAAGTCTTGAACTTAACCTTCATTGTAATTGGCTAGTTTTGCACATGGCCTCGGAAATGTTGATATTGATGAATGATGATATGTATGGTGACATATTTTGCCAAATGAACGTGGGTGTGTCAATCTGTTTTTTCGCTGAGACATTTTAGTCATTTGTCTCACAGTTGTATTAAAACTTACCATAAGAGTGTTCATTAGCCTATATTTTCAGAAATTCTGACTGAAATGACTGAACTTTTTTAGGTCATTTCAAAAACGTTTCAATCTATGACCAAAAAAACAACAGGTGTGAAATATATAATTGCAAAGTTTTTTATTTGTTTCACACCCGCTATTGTGACTGCTGCCAATGATAACTGATGCTGTGTTCTGATTTGTTCAGTATTGCATTTAACCTCTGAGCCAATTACAAAATGATGCTTTTAGTCACATTTGTGCAACTTGTAGGTTTTCGCTGACATGTGTTTTCTGACTTAAAATTTTTTTATTGCTTGATGTTGCGCAAACAGTATTGCATTGATATTATCAGATTGATTTCAAAATATTACTTTATCTGGTGCAATGTGAAAGCAGCAAATGTCTGCATAGAAATTTGATAACAAAAAATATAAAATTTTGATTAGAGTTTGTTAGTGGAGTGATTTTATTTCTTACTGATACTTGAATTAAATTTTTTATGTGACAGCTAACAGATTAAATATTGCAAGTTATAACAAAAGTATATGTTTAAATTAAAACTTCCTAAGCTTTTCGAATGTATGTATGCTTTTCATGAAGCTAATTTTGATGACAATTGATATATCTAATTAAATTTTTATTACTGCATCATGAAAGTGATAGCCCAAGTATCCTCATGCTCTGTGATTATAATACCTGCCCCAAAAATATGTTTGGCCCTTTGCTGTCTCATTTCTGCCCAGAACTTAGCTTGAGCTGATCTGACGAGGTCATGCTTTCAGCTGATTCTTTCACCTGTGTAAATGTTGCTCAAGGATCATGCAGCTAATTGGATGACTTGGATCATTGTCTTTTGCAAAGCTGCTTATGACTCCATACATAAAATTTAAGTATTATGCTTATTACTTTTCTTTGATCAAAAGTCAGTAGATGCCATCATCAAAACCACAAAACTTCCTTAAATATTTACATGTGGTGATATGATAACACCTAGGAGGAAAAAGTTATGCAAGGTGAAAAAGCCATATACCAGCAGAAATGAAGTTAGCAGGTGATAAGCAGGAGGTTGTTACCACAAATAACTTTGTGCAAGGACCTCATCAAATGTGGCAACCATATGTGCAATAACCTACAACACAATGGCATGCTTGAACAATTATACAGAAATGTAGGTATAGTGGATGTACCATTTTGCATAACAACTTGGCTTTTCATAACTCGCGATTATTCCGCTGTATGTGATTACTTGCTGGAATCAACTTGTTATTGCATCAAGGGAATTCGCGTGTGCGTGCTTGACTGCTTGCGTGCAGATTATGCGAACTGACCTTGTTTCGCCACTCAAAGTTTTCATTTTGTGGTGTGAATGAACACCACGCTTTGAGAGTTGTTTGTCCTGTCTTTGCATGTGGTATACGCTTTGCTGTTCTGCTGCCATGCCATTGACAAATCATTTTCTGCTACAGTACTGTTAATCAGAAGCCTTTTGTAAATAAAGATTTGCGCACCAGGAAATCTGCGAAACTGAACTTAAACAGGTGAGAACTAAACACCTTGCTTTGGCTTGGCAACAAAATGTCAGGCAGTTTGGTTGGGAGTAAGAGTAGTAATTCTACATGCAAAAATGACCTTACTTGCAAGCAACCTCTACGCTGGGCTACACCTTAAACCCATATGTAGGTATGTCACTGACAATTGCAGCAAGAGAAGCAATTACATTGTGGTCACCTTCAGACAGTACATTATCCAGGTGCAGGTTTTTTTTTAAAGAAAATGTTAGGTACCTGGTATGGACCTGTAGGGACCCGATTCTCTGATTCTAGGGACCTGATTTTCTCTAATTCTAGGGACCTGATGATAATTTTCTTTGATTCTATGGACCCAAATCTGGTCCCTAAAGCACGTTAAAAAACTGCCCTGGTGGGATGTTGCTGTGTGTGAAAAATATGTGCTTATTTTTGCTGAAAAGACAATCATATGCACCAAATAAGACCATTGTTTGAAAATATGAAAGTAAAGGCATACAGATTTCAGAGATGCATCGAGATTCTGTCATGGTGCAAAGGAAAAGTGCAAGGCAGGCAAACATGCAAGTGTTTTTCAGGACCACTTTCCACAAACATTTTGGCAAAACATCACACAAGGCAATAAGAAACCCATGCTCCCATCATCAATGGGTGGTGCAACTGAAAATTCAGCTATATGGAAAACACACTTGGAAGCATTATTGAATCTGCCAAAAACCAGACATATTGGCACCTTTGTAAACCAAAACCTGAACCATGATAATATTAATGACAGAAATAATCTTATGTGAAACATTGATAAGCTTGTTTCCCTAATTAGCAAATTCCCCCTAAACTGGACTGCTGGTAAAGATGAAGTTTTTGCTGAGCTTGTCACCTACGCTTATTCCAGTGTGTATTTTGGTCTCAGTAATCTTTGTTTGCGAAAATTCATCAACAATGTGTGAAAATTGTTATTGTACCTTTTGCAAGAATAAGAATGGTGATGTTGCCACCTCTCTGTTGGCGTTGCATTGAATGTGTGATTCACCATTAATGGGATGTTCACAAAGAACAACACCCATATAAATGTGGCGCAAACGAACAATAATAGAGTGATCTCTGTTGTTGCTTGCTGCCACAGTGTGAAGCTTTGCGCACTTGGCGCTCGGGCTTTCTGATCACAACAAAATGGTGCTGTGACCAGGATATGAAGGTCATGCCAGGTGCAACCTTCACAAAAAGAACGTGTGATGAGTGGGACTCGTTGTAAAAAGGAGGGGATGTTGTTGCAACCTCTCTGCTGGCATTACATTGAATGTGCGATTCACCACAAATGAGATGTGCGCGAAGAACAACACACATTTATATGTGGTGTGAACGAGCAATAATAGAGTGATCTCCTTGGGTGATGTCTATTGTTGCTTGCTGCCACAGTGTGAAGCTTTGCACACTTGCTGCTGAGGCGTTCCAATCGCAACAGTGACAAAAATGATGCTGGTAATTACATATCTATTTCTCTTCCAACAATCATTTCCAAATTATTTGAGGATCATATTTTATCTTGCATTTCACCATTTGTTGCCACCACAGACAATCAGTTTGGTTTTAAGCGAGAACATGGTACTGATCTGTATTTATTTTTACTCAAGCAGACTACCATATGATCTAAACAAAAGCACTTACAGTGTTTGCAACTTTTTTAGATGCAGCTAAGACATTTGACAAACCCAACCATGATCTACTATTTACAAAAATTAATAAAAGTTGTTGTACTTATGTGTATAATGTGACTGCTGGTCAGTCAGTATAAGAACCAACCAAGTGAACTGGGCCACTTGCCTTCCAGTCACCTTCATTGTAACCAATAGGATGAGACCGGAGTTATCAGTCTACATCTATTCATTATCCACCTTGATGTATTCTCAGTTCTGTTAGACTCATTCAGAGTCAGATACACTGTGGATAGCATGGTTGTGAACCATCTGCTGTTTGCTGATGATGATGCAGTATTACTACGTTTACATGTCAAGAGACGGTCTGCAAAAATGAGACAGCCTGTTTTAATGTCATTGTGCCATTCGGTTTACATGTCTGAAAGTCATTCACATGTGGCAGACGTGTCGGTAAATAGTTACTACTGTGAAGACTAGTGAACAAAGGCTTATATGGAGTTGGAAAGCATGTGCACTGATGTACAGATTTCATGAATTTGGCAATTGCTGTTCATGCCTCTCATGAAGTTGGTGCTGCGTGAGAAATGGATCATGCTGCACACGGTGAAATCCATCCATAGCAAACGTGCACTGACGTTTATAGCATGTGTTGATATAACATGTGCAAAGTTACAGGCACACAAATTTCACACAGGTTTCCTAAGCACAATGCTGAAAAACCTTTTGGAGATTACCGCTTAATATTGCAGGTGTCTGCAAGTGCCAAGGTGGAATTTTTGGTGACACATCACTCCAAATATCTTTAAATTACACCGATACTCAAACATATAACGTCACGTGATTAACACAAAACATTCAGTATTTGTTATATTAAATATATCCTGACATTTTTTCAAGGAGCTAGTAAAATATTTATATATTTACTACTATCACCATTGATGCCAGAAAGCTGTCCTATTTTTGTAAGCCAAGCCTGGTTTATGAGGATTAGTGCAACACACAAGGGTTCTTACTTTTAAACCAATGATTCCTAACGCTTCCAAGCCACTCCTAGGTGATCAGTAGCCCATTTAAACAGAGCCTTTTATCATATGTTGTACACAGCTTTCAGCTTCCATTATAAATAAGCATCTTAGTAATATTAAGGGATATCTAAAACTGGCAGATAGCCTACATTTCAAAACGTATATTTTAGTTACTGTAGTATCTTCTACTTCTATCACCACTGATGGCAGAAAATTATTGCACTCAATTTTATTTAATGACATGTAAAATGCAGAAGCAAACAGTTTTTATCAGGGGTGATTTCTGAGCATTTGGTTAAGATTCTTGCCTTCAAAATAAATCCTAACACTGCCAACCCAAAGCCTAAAAACGGCTATCACTGTTAAACTACCCATCCTGTGTTCTTCAACGCTGTCTGCATATTGTTGTTATTATGCTGCTGAACAGGAAATTGTTTTTCATTGTAAATGGGCACTCAATGTAGTTATTTCCACAAAAGATATAAACAATGTGCTGCACATGTCCATAGGAATGGTGTAGGTCAGGATGGGGAGCGTATGTACTATCACAGGACACATGAATTGTGCTTTGGCGCTGGCAGGCCGTAAAATCAATTAATTTAAACCTAAAATTCTGCCTTTATTTAACTATGAGGAAGAGTGACTTATCTTGTCTTACTGCCTAAGTGCCTGATTATCATGGAGCTTGGTTTTAACGCAATGTTGGACTCTAGCTATAGGTTCCCCAACCCTGGTAACAAAAATTCTGATGTGGACCATATCAAATGTTCACGTGGGCTGTAGGTTCCTCAACCCTGGTGCAGGTGTTAAATTTGCTAAACAAGTCAAATATCTTTGTATTACTTTATGCCTCACTAAAGGATGACAATGACACTCAGACATCCAAAAACACTATATTATGTGCAGGGTTTTGATTGATTTAAATCAAGCGATAAAAATCATGATTTAAAACAAACAATAAAAATCAAAATAATTGTGTCGTTTTAGAGCTTTGTGTGATGTCTATGACACATTTAATAAGCATTCCAATAGGTTTTCACATAGCTTATGCAGTATTAGTGTAGAAGGCAAAGAGGTTTTATGATGACACAAGTTAAAACCACTTGAAGTTTTATCAATCGTGCAACTGTGAGGTCACAGATTCTATGTCATTTAACTGCAAAAATGACATTTGGACCAAAATCACTAACGCATGCAGATTCAGAAGTCATAAATGTTAGAATGCCACAAGTTTGAAAGTATAGAATGGCATAAAGAAAAAGTTGCTTTTAACTTTCATCAAATATGAGGGCTGTTGACTGTAAACATAGTTATAGAGAATATATTTTTGATTCATAAAACAGGTATGTTGTTATAGGTTTTCAACATTTTATGCACTTATGCCATGAGTGTTAATGAAATTACTAAATCGGCAGTTTAAGTATTGGCATTTCAATAAATATTTCATTTCGTACACTAGTACTGGTGCTATGAACTTATTTGCATTAAGGGATATAATATAAAGGATATACATAAAGGGAACTGGGATATTACATAAGCGCAAAAAGTTTGAATGAAAGTTCAACTATTTCTAAATTCCAGCAAATATGTATGCTGTTGACAGCACAAATAGTAGTTTTAGAATATATATTTTTGATGCAGATTCATAATAAAACACATATTACTTACAGGTTGTTACTATTTTATGCATGAAAGTTATACTTTTGCAGAAGCTGAACTAGTGAAAGCTGCGTTACAATAATCAATTTTAACAATACACTTCACATCTAAATGCTTGGCAAGCTTGTATTTTGGTACAAGCTTCTTAGCATGTTGTCATTCCAATAAATGTTTCGTTTTGTACACTGGTACTGGTGTTATAAAGTGATTTGCTTTAAGCATGATGCATAAGTGCAAAGTAAGTTTGAATGGAAGTTCAGCTGAATTCTCATTGCTGTGCTAGAAGAGACAACGCACAAAAGAGTTATATTAAAACAAACTCTTTGAAATTATAAGTGTTAGGTGGCCACCCTTTCCACATTAAATCAAAAAAATCTTATTTAAATAAAAAAGCATATGTAAGTCAAAAAGCTCAGATTTTTTTGATTTTTTTTAATCATGATTTTGTCAACCCTAATTATGTGACAAACAACTCAAAGGCACCTTTGATCAATGCTCTACTGCGGTTAAAACCACCCTGTTATGTGCCTATTGCATGCCATTATATACTTGCCAATTGTGATGCAAGTCCACATATTCTAGTATTAATTGCATGGACACTGCATGCAATGATGCATATCATGTTTTGCATTACATCTTAAAGAATGTAAGTGTTCACCCACATGAACTTAGCCTATTTCATCAGAACATTTGCTACCTTGACAAGAAACAATTTCATGCTTTTTTTCAACAATGCAGATTTTCATCTAACTTTTTACCTTCCCACTTCAGCTGTCTGATACCTTTTATAAATCTCCTTTTTTATCCCAGTGTGTGATGCTTCTGTATAGGAATAACAGAATGCAGTAGTTACAGGTGCATTGTTTCAGTGCACAAGTTTGTCATCATTAATATACTGAAACAACACACCCGCAATTACTGCATTCGGTCATCATATAAAAGAAGAATGCAGTGGAAGAAAATAGAGATCTGTAAAACACATCACAGAATTGAAATGAATGGATAAAATGTTGTATGATGCTGCACGTTGTTAAAAAAGCATGTAAATTGTTTCTAATCAAAGCATTAAGTTGACATAAACTGGTAATTCTAGCCATGAATTTGCTTCTGTATAAAACAGGCCTACTCATAAAGTTTAGTGTAGTTTGAACTTTTGTTTTGAAAAAAATATATTTCAAAATAATATTCTATTAAGATTTATTTTGAGAAATTTTTGAAAAAGAAATTTACTTTCAAAGAACTTATGTATTTTTATCTCAACTCTTTGTGGCTACAAACATACAGTATTCATTGTAAATCAAGATCTTTTTATCTGCTTGATGTTTTGTCCAGAAATTGATGCTCACTAGACAAAACTAGTTTTTGTGAATAATCAAACAACCAATACGCATTTAATATAATAAAGTCTGATGTTAACTCCATATTTTCGTTTGACTTTTAGTGTGTTTGTGAGACTGAGATCAATTTTTTTAAGCTGCATCTTTTTTTGCAATTGCATATGTGGTTGTGGACCACTTATCGCTTTGTTAAACTAGACCAGTGTTTTTCAACCTTCTTGCTGCAGTGGAACCTTCTACAAATGTTTGTGTTGCTCATGGAACCCTATGCAATGATCCAAGTGTCTATATTGCAACAACGGCATAGAACTGTGGTTGGAAATTTCATCCCAGGCAAACACTGAACTAGACTGACTTAGCATGTGTTGTGCACTCGCCTGCGAATTCTACTAAACACTATCTGCAGAAAGCCAGGCTTTAATTCACTAAGGGCACCGCTCAGTCATGGAGCTGAACAAGCGAGCAATGAAACTGAAACAAACACAACAGCATAACTGATCAAATGCTTCCCAGGGCGGGCAAACTGCACTAAAAGAACACGTTGTAGTATTGCATTACGAGCCTGCAAGTACAACGCAACAGCCGCGGGGCGAACACAGGGGCACAATTAAGGATTGCAAGATTGTAGGCGCCACTACGTGGCAACGACAAAGTAATCATACATTCACCACAGCATGCAAAGTGCTTAGTGGTTGTAATGATGAGCACAAAATTTTGTATACATTTATCGAACTGGTGTTGTGGACAGATCTCATAAAAGAAAATAATTAAAATGTTGCCAAAAATGTGTTGGGGGATATTATGTTTTTATTATTAATGCATTTAATACTGGTCTTTGATCTTATTTCTATTTTCAGGTGTGTTTTAGATTGTATCAATTGAAAATGAAAGTTTTCACTTACCAGGTAGTGCAATTCAGAAAAGTGCTCTCAAGTTATTGGACTGGCCTGTCACCCGAAACAACATTACTGTCCAAATGGCCGCTGACTAGTGAAAATTATAAGTGTTTACAGACAGTGCACTTGATATGGATGAATACTGTTCCTTACCGAAAAATTTCAATGAAACCAAAAACAAAACGTCCCATCAAGTTGTCTGTTCCTCCAACGGACAGAAGCCTCTGCAACACATATGCCACCGCAGATCATTACATGTTTGTATAATTTTTTTTTTGTTGTTAGATGCTTTCAACTTAAATATTTTAGGCAGTACAGCAAGAGGATAGTTTGGAGCAGGCATGATCCGATATGCTCTCCACTAATATTAACACTGCAGTTTAGGTGTTCAGAAAAGATGGCCACCTCTCACTACCAAAAATTGTTTAATATCTTAGATAAATGATTTTGAAAGTTTATGTGTTCAAACAATGCTTTGAAATATGACGTTTGTAAATAATCAACATCAAATAATCATTATGTTTGCCTTCCTATTTTTGCAAATGTGAAGAACAGTAGTTTAGTCAAAACTTATTCAAGTTTTTTTCACCATTAAAATCAATTTGTTCATCTATGTAAAATGAAGATTAGTTAAACAGGTAGATGTAATTTTTTACCAGTAAATTTTAATGTATATTTTAAAAATCCATATAAAGTGCTAATAGACCTCCATGTTTATTAGTGGCCATTTTATTAAACTTGGACTGTGCAATGTTGTCCACATGCCTTTTAACCAGAAGGCCTTATAAATGCTATTTGCAACCTTGTGCTTGGCAATAACAATAACGACTAGTGCAAGAGAGCATGATGCGTGGTGCTGCCAGTGGCGTGCTTCCACTGCAGCATTCACTATACAAAAGCAAATGTTTAGTTCATGGCATGCAGATTGCAGAAACAGGCGTCACTGACTGTTAGGTAACATATATGCAGGTTTTTTAGGGACCCAAATTGGGTACCTAAAACACCTTTAAAAAAACCTAATGTATGTCACAACTGTGGGATTCAAAGTGTGGTCACTAACGGTGTGGAGACATTTTTATAAAGTATTGCATGAACCACTACTGTTTCAGCTTAAATGACCTGATGGAAAACCTGCTGATGGTCAATTCTAGATGGGAAACAGTGAATTTGTCCGGAGATATTGAAAATGCATACTGCTTCAAAACAGACGATTTGAAACTGCTGAGAAATCCTCATACTGGCTATGCATATTTCTTCAGGTACGCATGTCCTTTTTATTGTGATTGCAGTTAAGTGCACCATGCTGCTCTTCTTCAAAAGTTTCCACATCTTTAATTTTTAGCCAGTTTAAGAAGAGACTGATGGTACATCTTGCATAAAAACAAATGTCTATTTCTCATTATCTATCAAAAGCAGGGCCAGTCTTAGGCCGACGCAGTTGCATTGGTCCCAGCGCCATGGTGTTTCGACAGATTGTTCATTTTTGCCAGATACTTCTTGCGCTCGATAATTGTAGAAACGGCTTATACATCTCATAGTTACTAAACACTTATCTCGTTTGCACGAACGATCGATTTCGTATCATCATCGCACGTTATCAGACGTGCTCAATTCTAATGCTAGGACATTATATCTATGTTCCATCATGTCCCACTTCTTATGATGGAACCAGGGCCTCTAGGGAAATTTCCAGGGGATACTAAGACAGATACCAGGCTCCCTTAGCTTCTGGGGCCCTCGTCGAAACTTGCGTAGCTTGTTTGTATAGTAATCAGAGTATAAATAAAACAGTTACCGTGCTAAGGTTTAGAAATAGATCAATTGTTATACTGACAACTGACTTACACTAGTAATTTTGCGCATGATTACAGAAAAACTTAGCGTGGTTACTGTCATCCTCCCGATCCCGAGTACCTATGCTGAGACCGGGTAAGATGTATATCTTGTACTCCCCTCTCGTAGACCCTGGTTGTTACTAGTGCAGTTGGCAGTTTAGACTGCAGTAGACCCATGGCTAATGCAAACAAGGTTTAGTGCTTCAACTCGCAATAAATAGGTCAAGACGAGTGTCTGTCGCATTAACTTTGCTGGCAGTTTTGCCAACGTAACATTGTTTCAGTTCTCAAAAGATTCTTCTGTCTTGGAAGCATTTGGCCAGTTGCGGGTCATTTGCATTTTGACAAAGGCTTACAGTTTTGCAATATTTTGTCAAAATAAAATTAACTCTACGACATTGAAACAAATGACAAAAGATGAGAGGTTGCGCCAGTGGAAGCCAAAAATCTAATGCAAATCTGAGCAAAGTTTTGAGAAGTGTTCGCACCTAAGTTTCCCTTCTTTGTCCACAACATTGTACCGCATTAATTGTCGGTCGTGCAAATACATTTATTATTTGCCACCCCACCAAACGTTTATTGTGTTTTGCCTATCTGCGAGCGTAAATAAGTACAAAAAACACTACTTTAAAGTTCAGGTTCATAAACGTACAGGAAACTTAGATCTGCGCTTCAGCTTAAGAAGGCAAAAATTGTGAATGTGATCCAACACACTCATTCCTGTTTATGCACACTCATTCAAGCCCAATGATACCTTTTTGGTGTTGTTTTTTGCCCAAAAAAATATAAACAACCTGCTCCATCAAATGTTTATCTGAACGGTGTGCGTATACAATTTTTCGACCAAGTGAAATACTTTGGTGTGTGGATAAATGTCTCACTGAAGAATGATGATGATATTCAGAGACAAGTGAAATCACTGCACTGTGCAGCAAACAAACTCAGAAGCACTTTCGATCAGTGCTCTCTTGCAATAAAAAACACTCTATTTCGTGCCTATTGCATGCCAATGTACGCTTGCCAATTGTGGAGCAAATACACACAGACTAGTATGAAGCGCTTACGTGCTGCGTATAATAATGCCTACCGAATCATGCATTAGATACCCAGAAATGTAAGTGTTCGCCCACACCAGGTTTGCCGTTGTATCAGGACCTTTGATGCCTTGCTGAGAAATAATTTGTGTCGATTTTTTATACGATGCACATCTTCATCCAAGTTTTTTATCCGATCGCTTCAAATGTGTGATGCTTTTTGCAAATATTCATCTTTCCTCGTTTATATTTACGCTCCTGTATGATGGCGACCAACTGCAATGGTTGGTGCATTGTTTCGGTGTTTGCGGCTCATCAGTATTGCTTTTGCGTAGTGAAAAAGAATCTTGTCTGCAATGGGCACTGGGCAGGGAAGGGAATTTGATACGGAGGGGAATTTGATACACACCCGTATAAGCATTCTAGAAAACAAATTTGTTGGATTTATCGCCATCAAGTGGTAGAAAAGACCAATAGTTCCACGGCGCCCATGTCGCTTTTAGAAGTTGAAAGTAAATGAAGTTACTTTTGTAATATTTTTGAAAACTTTTTGGCTTGTGGTTAGCTCCGTCTAGAAAATTTAAGAGAAGCAGTAGAAAGTTGAAAGTGCAATCAACTTTTAAGGTGTAGATGCGTCTTCAATTCTGGATAAATGTCTTTTTCGCTGGCACGTTCCTAACTCAACAGCCATCGATTTTTATTAGAATTACGAGGTAATGTAATTTGATACAGAGTAAGAAGGGTAACTTCCGCAAATGAGAAATGTAATGAATATTCTTATTGAGCAAGTTTTCTATGAACCTGTAATGATTATAATAAGTTATGTAAACGGTTCGCATGCGTTTGAGTAGGGAGTGATTAAATTAGGATAGTGATATCGCCACACGAAATAGTACGGTAAGCTAAATTCTAGCAACAGGTTTAGTTCTATTTTTCCTACGATTTCAAACACATCAGTTTGTATCTTCGATACGATATTGCAACATACTTGTAAATTGTGATGCATCCGGCAGCTATATTTTCAGTTATCGCTAGCACTAGTTAATCACAGTATTGAATACAAACTTGCAAGTAGTAGATATGCCTACCAAATATGTACGAAAGACGAATCGATCCGTCCGATCACCAGCAGATGTCCTTGAAAGAGCGGCCAAACAAGTCAGTGATGAAGGACTATCATACCGAAAAGCTGCTGGTAATTTTGGTGTCGACAAAATGACACTTTTGCGCTTTATGAAGAAGAAGCAGGCAGATTCAGATTGTGCAGTTGGATATGCTCCAACAAGTCTTCGCCACAGAATAATTCCAGTATACATGGAAAAAGACCTTGCGAGTCACATAAGCTGCTTAGCAGACACGCATTATGGTTTGTCGTTGGAAAAATGCAAGCAGCTAGCATACGAGTTTGCTGAAAAAATAACTTGAGTGTTCCGAATTCTTGGCATAAGAATAAAAAAGCTGGCAAACAGTGGTGGTATGGCTTCAAGAAAAGACACCACTTGTCCATCAGATCTCCTGAAGCAACATCAGTTGGCCGTGCCACGGCATTCAACAAACACACCGTCAAGGAATATTTTGAAAATCTTGCAACTGTAACTGACGTGACTTTGTTTCTCAACCCGTTGCTTCACACTCACAGTTATCCGAAGATGGAATAGGTGATAGTCACAAAACCTGTTCACATTCGTCCGTCAATTCTTCTTCTGATGAAGCAGTGGAAAGTGAAAATATTGGATGACCGACTACCTCAGCTTCCGCATATGTCGCCCCTGGAGACATTTTACCAATTCCTAAAGCCACATCTAGAAAAACGTCCTGCAGGAGGAGAGGCAAAACGAGAATATACACTGATACCCCTCTTCGAGACCAGGTTTAAGCAAGAGTGATGGAAAAGGAAGCACAAAAATCCAAGGCTGATGCAAAGAATACAAAAATAACTTTGTTTTCTAAAAAAAAGAAAGCACATGTACGAATTGAAAGCTCATCATCTTCAGCTGATGATGAAGACATTATTCAGTATGATAACAGCAGTGATTGTGACGTATCTGATGAGAAGGTAGAAGCACACACCGGTGATTGTTGTAGTTTTAGTTTCTGGAAAATCGAGAGCGTTGAAATAAATCGCTCGAGTGGATGACTTTGATGATGATGAAGAAGAATATGGAGTGTTCTTGCAAAAGGTTAACAGCAAATTTACTCCAGGAGAAGATGCTGAAGAGCCTGTTTTCATCGTTAATGAAAAAGATAGTGCTTCATTTGTGCCCAAAGACATTGTTCTGAAGCTTCCGACTCCACTTGCTGTTGATGGATCAGCTAGAAGAAGCAACCAGTCACGTTTTCAATTCGACTTCTCTGCAGTGGACTTGGCGCAGGCCTGCGGCTTTCAGCCTGTATTTGCAGGCAAGCCCTTTGGTTTTCTTGTGGCATTCGTGGTCCCCAACTGGCATATTATTTCACATATTTTCAAAACTCAAAATTTTGAAAATAAATTTTGTGGTCCATGACAAGCTTTGCGAACTTCGATGGTCCACAGACCCAAGTTAATCTGATTTCTCGATTGCTCGGTCGGACTGAGCCACTGTTTTTTCTGGACAGGTTTTTTTTTAAGGTTTCGCTTTGGTGACCGCAAGGAAATTTTAAGAGACCGCTTGGAGGAATTTGAGAGACCGTTCTCCATTGATGTGATCTCAGGTCACT
>Ga0210059_1003192_pt1 | contig 26120 bp, 16 predicted proteins | sample Ectturendosymbi2_FD_188042 | JGI IMG/M metagenome (GOLD analysis project Ga0210059, IMG submission 188042) | Ecteinascidia turbinata endosymbiont from Florida, USA - Sample 2 (SPAdes) (version 2) | ecosystem: Host-associated > Tunicates > Ascidians > Unclassified | place: Key West, Florida... | reverse complement strand
CTCGTGGACAAACGTGCAAGGCCGTGAATCCCGCTCAGGATTGACCCAGCTAGTGAGAAGTTGGGAATCACTAGCTATCTGCAGTTGTGCAGTGGGTCTCTTGCAGGACGATGATGAAAGCCTTGTACTTATAGGCTAGGTGCTCAATGACAGAGATCTTGTCTGCAGTAAGCCCCTCAGTGTTCAGCTGGAGTATGTTGGGTCGTAGGTCTTCGGCAGCATTTCTGCTGCCGCGCCCTGAGAAGAGTGTTTGATGACCCACCCCATGCCGAACACATCCAGTACGGGTAGCAGCGGTTGCTCTCAAGTTGACAGACTTAGTAAGAATTTCGAGAAATGCCGCAGTAGGGAGGGCCACGTGAAGGCATCTGTCAGTAATTAGTAATTTGATACAAATAAGAAGAGAGAGATATTCTCAATGCGCATGAGTTCTCCCTTTGTTCTTGTCATAAAAATATTGCTTTCACCTTTCCTTCTTGCAGTTTTTGGGTTATATGTGAGAATGCACAAAACCCCATTGTTGGTTTATGTGAGTTCACACAGCAGTCATGACGTGTTTCTTGATCTTCGTGAAACACTTTTGAACTCGCAAAATCTTCCTGCTTTATATTTGTTTAAATTTAAGCTGTTTTCACATCTGCTGATCGTAACCAAAGCTGTCCTTAAGTCAAGATACAATGGAATGCTTTTGCGATGAGCGGATAGAACCTCAGCGGTTGTTGGTAATCTGGGGAGGTCCTCATGTGGGCACCCACATTTACGTTCTTTTACTCTAAATTCATATTTAACCGTTTATTACGAAACGATAACGAAGCTTTGAGAAATATTTTAATTGAACCCGTCACTGGATAAGAGTGGCGTTAGGTTGAAGGAATTCCTCACGACGAATGGCATATCTGGGGAAGTCGTGATGGACTGGCGACCATAGGCGTAGCCAGGGAACCCAGGGGGCCATGGCCTCCCCAAATTCTTAGCATATCGAGTCATTTTGACGTTTGAGAAGCGGGGTCCCAAATAAAAATACTGTTGCTCGCCTGAAGCCATATCTTTTGGCCTCCCAAAAATTTTTGGGCTAGCTACGCCACTGCGGGGAGGAAGCAGTTGGAACTGTTTAGTTCGTCTTGTACTTCCATGGTCCGGGGAAGAATTTCGGAAAGAGAAGGTGGTAACAATAAGGCGTGACCCGTGACGGGTCGACTAAAACAACAAAAAAATAAGCATACCAGTTTATTGATCCAATTACTATTTCGGCAGTGTTTTGTTATCAAGGTACACGATGTCGGCAACTCAACGAAACTGAGAGGTCTTGCCACAGCTGGGATCAAATTTTAAAGTTAATAAGAAATGAAAACAATCCTTAACCAACTTTCCTACCATAAGACGCACGTGTTGCGACCCATTTTCGAACAAGGACATTGACGCTTAGCTCTTTGAGAAATGATCACGGCCCTATTAGAAGCATTTGATATTTTTCTAGTCTATTCATCTTGCCGCGACATCAAGGTAATTCTCTCGTAGCATTCAACGAGCCTCGCCAGACTAGAAAAGACTAGCGTCGCAGTTTGTGACGACGAACGAGAAGCCAGCTATTCACGTGACTTGCGACGCTTCGTTGCTTCTCAACAGATCGAACGAATCATGAACGACAAGAAGCGTGATGCACGTGTTTGAAGCTGTAATTAAGCATTTTCACAATACGCTACTGGCCAGGTGCAGCAGGTGTGTTAAGTACTTTGCAATAATTCAATCAAACACTTTTTGCGCTTAAGTGCCTGTGAGCATGGGCTCTGTTAATTATGGAGGTAATTTTGTGAAGTGATGTTTTTGGCGACGGTCAAAAGTTTTCGTGCAGAAGGTCATGAAAGACTCATCTTAAAGTCTTCCGAAGTTGAAAATAATTATTTTGTTGAACAAACTTAATTAGCCTCCGTCGAAATCATTTGTAAAAAGAGAATTTCCCGACAAAACAAAGCTCTTGCGTTCATTCAATGCGGTTGCTTTATGTTATGGGAAATACACCGAAAACAGTAGAAAGCTTGTTGCCCTGGATGCTAATACACGGATTTTGTAACGTTCGTCGCACTAAACTCTAAAGTTCTTGCAAATGTTTTGATACAAAAAAGCCACTGAGAAAAATCCTCATGTGTTCAGTTTTAGGTTGATTGCAAAAATTTAGTCGATGAGTTTATCGCAGATAAATGTTTCCACTGAATCTATAAAAAGTCTGAACTTTTTTGAACCGCTTCAAATGACGCAACTCAATTTTTTCCCACAAGCAATCCAGCACGTTCGGATTTTTGAATGTACGCATTCGGCTGAGGTTATTTTGAAACGCAATAGTTTTAATCGCTTTTGATCGCAATCGTGTGATCACTTTGAATATTGTGGAGGACGCATAAACATGGCGTGGTGACCATGACAACACTTGTAGCCCTTCAACGTTCTTTTTTCAAATCTTAACACCAAACACACCAAAATAATAAAAGCATTCTCACCTTTTCACATTCTATTCCTCTTTTCTTCTCATTTCGTTTTATAGATTTTATTTCTGAAGCAAAAAACGCACAATTAAGAAATAAACTTTTTGCACTGGTTGTAACACTCAGACAATACCCATTCCGTTCAAAAATTTATAGCCAGCAGAAACTCAATGCTTGTTTTGATATTTTCCCCCTATTTCAACTGAATTAGAAATAGACGTGTTATTTGTTACGTCAGGATGAGTGACAGCAGAAAGATCACACTACTATACAGACGCATATACACTGTACTTTTCTATTTGAAAGTTTTAAAACAAAAGCGCTGTGACGAACAATTCAGCAAGTTGGGAACTCTTATTTTAAAACTAATTTGATGTATGCAAATTTAAAGAAAACAGTGGTTGACATTCATCCTGACCAGTTGTTGAATTTTTATGATGAGAATATATTTGCTGCAAAATGTCTTCCTGAAGAACAATCTTTTATTTGTAATACGTCATGTACTTAGCTTTTGTCATTTATTTTGTAAATACAATTGAAAGGACTAGACTGGATTATTGGAGTTAGTCTGAATCTGTTACATGTGCAAAACCAATTGTGCTCCACGGGTTAAGGAGATGTGATAATTGCTGGAAATCTAAATGCATGCATGTCTATAATACTAGTTTGAACAAGAGTTTGGTGCTCGGTGGAATTAAATGAGCAACAAAGCTTTCGAAAATCTATAGCCAGACCCGAAATTTCTATTTTTTGCATCTGTTTACTTCCACAAAAGATTGTCTGTCATTTCGTTCAGCAAACAAAGTGACAGACGTACGTGATTACTGATCGCTTTCCAATTCGTTTCAATTAACGTTAACATGATCAAGGTCTTTTCTGGAAATCATTCATACAGATAAACAGCAGGATGCTTGTTTCCCAATTAACTGAGAGTGCAGCGCGCTGGTGCTGCTCTTTTTGATTTGTTGAAACACTGAGACCTGTTGTCTTTGGCTGACGATTTGCATCAACAGGACCATTCCCTATGTTAAACAAAGCCGTTGCAACAGGTTAAAGTTAGTGAATGGTATAAAATCCAGAGCATAGGCAAGTAATTATTTCAATGCAAAAGCAAGGCAGAAAAAACATTTTCAGCACGACGGCTTCTTCGTCTCACTCTCGTTGCGCATGTCTGACGGGAAAAATTTTCTCGCTGACCCGGAATGTTGTCCAATTAAAAGCTTGATAATTTTTCGAATTTTAAAGCATCTGACGTTTCTCATCCAGCAACCAATGCCGCGATCCCACCATGCAAGTCCAAACAATACAAACCAGGTGAATAATAAACAGAAGCGTTTCCACTCCGACCTATGAGCGCCGCCAATCGAAATCATTAACTGTACAGTAGTATGTACACTGAGCAGCGTTTCTTCAACATTTGTGGGTCACGGGCCCCTGTACATCCTAATAAAATTTACGGACCCCTCAAGAAGAAACGTTGCAATTAATATTCGAAAGTAGGTTTCATTCATCGTAGTGGTAATCGAAATGTCTGCACACCTTATTGACCTTTTAAATCACATTCATGGACCCCTTACGGGTTCACGGAACCCAGGTTATGAACCCCTGCTTCAGAGCATGGCTTCTCCAACTGGGGGAGTGAAGTGTCGCAAGGTGTGCGCGAATATGGCAGCGAAAAGCATTAAATTATTTGTTTTTATCATTCGTAAATGAATTATCATTTCACTATAAACGCCACAATAAAAACAAAGCGGACAAAACAAAATCTCGAAACAAACTGGAGTGTGAAGCTGATTTGCGATGTGCCTTGTCTTCAACAAAACCTCCAATTAAACTACAAATCTCCAAAAACAGTTGAATCTCTCCTATTGAGGAGCATAATGGCAAATGCAGTGTGTTCTGCTTTTTTGTGTTTGATTTTGAGGTTAGGTGAGACACGAGTATCAATGACTAACGCCAAAGGGGGGCGGCTGAAAAAGAACAAAGTTTAAGAACCTCTGCTCTACAGTTTGATTTCAGGCAGTGTCAACTCAGTCGATGTAAATTTGTTCATTGTCTTTTTGGATAGGCCCTGGGAACGTGCGGTTGCTCTTCTGAGACCGACTGTATAGCCAAATGTCGCACAGGTTCTAATGCGACATTGGAACAGACTGGCTGATCAGCATTTGTGGCCTTCAATCGGCCTCTCTTTTGGAGTAGGTGGCGGTATTCCCGGCCAAATGACCTTTCGGAAGCACCGAAATGGGCGTTTTAGCGCTTCCGTTTCATGTCGCTTTTGTCCTTCCTGATCTGGGTCGTGCGGTTCGGGTCAACCGCCGTTGAATTCCATGCCACTGTCGCCGGTGTTATCCATGAAAACAGACCCGGCTGTACGTTTGCTCTTCTGGAATGTACAACCACGGACGACCTCGGGCATTTCAGTGACGCTGCCGAGCTGAAATGCGTGGCATACGGGCCTGTACGCTGTCGTCTTCCAATCGGACATCCCTTACGTAAGCCGCGAGAATGTCTCTTATCAAGTGTTTCCGGGACTGTGTGCTGCATTTCAAAGCGTTGCATGTCGAGCACCAGAGAGATTCAACTCCACCGATACGAGGTTTCATCCCGCCAGGAACAGAGCAAAGCTTTCCACCAAAAGAGCGCCGTCAGATCGGATGACGTGCCAGCACTGATCTCTTCCGGCTGGGCCGGAAGAATCGCAGTGCTCGACGGGCAGAAGGTCGCTTCCTCTCGTGGGAAGCAAGAGTCCTCTCGCGTGCAAACGCAAGGTGTATGCGTCGAATTTACGTCAGCACGGGCTCTGTTCTGGCCGGCATCTGAGTGCTAAAATTAACACTTGCATGGTCGCAGATGTTGAATGTCGGTGGGTTGCTTAAATGCCAATCGGACGCGCGATGTTCCTTGCCCATACCCGCTGTGATCAGTTTTTGAATGCCAAGGAGCCGATTGCCGAGGCATTAATAGCTTCCTTGATTTTTAATGCGTTGCAACCCACGACCCTAAACGCGCTGCCAATTTCTGTTCTCTTGGATTCAAAATGCGTTGATCTTCCAACCTTCTGTGCGGATTCACTGCTTCGTAACAAGGGTTGCTTTTACTGCAAATACTGTATTTTCGAAAACACTAATTATTTTGCTTAGATCTCAATTTTTACAGCACCGATAATAGACAAAAGAAAGGCATTTGACTACACTATGTTTTTTAATTAATGTGGAAAGTGATCTCGGTCTCCAGAAAACAGTAAATGTCTGCTTTGTTAATTCTCACTGCTTACATTTTGCTGCTCAAGTCCACCCCCCACCCCCCGTAAGCTGCATGGTCGAGATAAGATGCTGATAGCTAGGTACCATTTAATTAATGCAGGATCTCACGCGTATGTCACGTCTTGACCGATTGAGGAAGAGTGTGCAAGTGTGGAAATAAAACTTTGCATTGTCATTTTCCAATTCTTCAGCATACAACTAGATACTGAAATTCTTGTAGTGTTGTCTTATGACACGGTAATCTGGAGTGTGCAATCAAAGGAACATCAACATATTCACAATTTTTTTGCATTACATTTTAAAGAGTGTGCAGCACGTCCTCAATACAGCAATTCATAAAGTAAAAGCAGCCATAAAACCTACGGAGTCTCATTTTCATGTCAAGATGATAAAATATTTTTATCATTGACCATGGATGAGACGCTGCAGACGTCCCTGTCGCAGTTCCATATCTTGCATCCAAGGGATAGTTTGGGCGGACGAAACTGGGCTAATGATTTTGCAAATACGAACCGTATTCGTTTGCTTTTCACTTTCTATGGTTAACATGTGCTGTCGGTAACCACATAATTTTGCTCCTCCTTTTGAAGTGGGGTGTGTGCGATTTCGTTAGTATACTACTAAAACTGCGCGGAGCATGTTCACTGAAGCGTTACAAAAAGGTTGATCTACTTCCGGAGGTACACTTAAATATAATGCCCATAAAGCATAAAGTTGATGGCCGATTTACACGTAACCGGCTGCAAGCAGTTCCAGACCAAGGATCTTGTATTTCAGACGAAAATCCCGTTTATACTAACTGTCGGTCAGGAACAATTAATGACCATTATTATATTGCTTTGATAAGGCTTTAGAACACTTCCAGCATGGCTGAAGGCAAATCGAACTTAACGCATTTACGCAATTGATGAAAACCCGAAACTCGCGATTGCTACCGACTTCAAGTGTTTTTTTCGCCAAGTCTTTGAAAGAAAACAATAAAAGTAATGGCCATACCCGCTAGAATCAATGCAGTAGTTGCTGAGCAAGTGCCAAGTAAGCTGCTTTAATGACATAATGACAGGATTGTAAAAAAATCTATATTTTTGCACTTATAACAGAATTTCAAAAAAATCAAAAGCTGAAGGAAATTGTTTTCAACAAGAGGGCTGAGGGTGTTCGTTCAGTTGGCAAAATATTACCATGCCCAATAGGACCTGTAGTGACGGATATGTTGCCATGCCAAAAAGATTTTTGGACCAAACCAGAAACAAATTTGAATTAGAATTTGTCTTTTTACAATATTTGCGTATTTGCTTGCAGCATTTCAAAGCGCGGTCTGCTAATAAAACGCTGTCAAAGATTTGCCAAAAGTTTCAAAACAGTAGCTCTTGACTCTGGCGTCCCAGTAGCCGCCGATAATGACTCTGAATACTTTGAAGTTTTCTTTGGATTTGTTTTTATCTTTCGGATATCCGAGGAGGTTACAAACGTCCTTGCAATTAGTGAAATTTGAATGCCGCTTTTGACGCAAAGCTGACGAGTCACGAGAGGTCATAATGTGATGGTTTCGATGTCTTGAGATGCAACATTGCACCGTAGGTCCAAAAAAATCAACTTCTAAATTTTCCGTTTTTCTATCGATGACCTGTGGACAAGTGCATTCAGAAACTTTTCATGAAATAGCCAATAATAGTGTCAAATTTACCGTAGCAAGTACTGTGCACAAGGTAGACTGGAGGCTTTTCAGTAAAATGTTTCAACCACTTAATGGCTGTAATTTTACCCGCCGATAATGCTTCTGTGCAAACACTAAAATCGCTTCGAATTGTAATCACTAATTTACACAAGCTAGAAATCTTTTTCAAACCCAGCACATGCGGTATACGTCAGTAAAAAATGTGTTCGTGACAGGCGGTTAAACGCATCTAAACGAATTTACGCAATACTTGCTAATCAGTTGGGCCCGGACAAAATACAGAACGCTTGCGAGCGCGTGAGAAGCCCGACAGTGTGCTTCTCTCAACAAATGACCCGACTCTGCTCCTCATAGATATCGCGACTCAACATTCGAGGTTGTTTACAAACTTGCGGCGCCTTGCTGAGCAGATATGAGGGAGCGTTTGTGATGCCGACTGGTACTTAGCGCTTCGCACTAAAGGAGTCGCGAAAACTGTTGCGCGCTGCGATTAGGTCATGCAGAATGATGATGTCAGTTCAGACTGATCTCGCACAGGCACTTCATCTTCGATCTGGTTGTTCCTGCAATCAAAACGTTTTGTAAGTTTTTTTTTATTGCGTATGCGTCATTCAATCATTGCTACGAATATCTAAAATGTCATGAATAAATTGTCGATTGCAAATTAGCGCCCGTCTCAATATGAACGATGAAGTCGCTGAACATCGAAAAGTCTAAATATTTATACCACCAGATATTTAAATCAGCAGTTTAGAGATAACACCTGGAATTCTAAGAGGAGTTGAGTTGGTCTTGGTAACACCAAACGCCAATTACTCAATAGTGAAAGCCTTTAGTTTTAAAACCAGTCTTTTATCGGTACGCTTCAACAAAGTTTAGTAAAGATCAAGTCCAGAACGATTTTGTCTGAAAATATGGTCTTGGTTTGACGATCAGTGTAGATATTTAAATAACTATTAAAACGGTTTAAATTGTGGGACTTCTTTTTTGTTCTTTTTTATGAACAATGTACCAAAAGTTCAGAGTGAGCTGATACAATCTTTTCTCAAGCAGCGCGATACAGTTCGCACTTAAGCTCTGAATTTTTGGATTGACATGGAGATGAAGTTAGGGAAACGTGCGTGGTTCAGTTCTGTTTAGTTTACAACTGCTAATAGGTATGATTAAAAGTAGTTAAACCATGAGTAGCATGTGCCTGGATGAAAACCTGCAGTTACTCCCAGGATTGCGGAACCGGACTCGTAAGGAGTCGGAGTTTTTTGGGTGGAGTCGGATTCCTAACAATACTGGGAGTCGGATTTTTGTGTCCGACTGCGACTCCGAAAATCGAATTGGATCATTTTTTATATCACACTCCGTAATTGAGAATTCATGTTGAAATGGCACAATTGCTTTTGAAACTTTTGTTGAATCAGAGATTTCCTGTTCTGCACCACGATTTCCATTGATTTTAACAGCCAAATTTCATTCGCTTTATGTTAATTTAAGGAGTCAGAGTCGGAAATTTTGGAAAGGTCGGAGTCGGATATTTTACCTCCGACTCCGCAGCCCTGGTTCCACTCAAGATAATGTTTATCATTTTCTATAAAGCTTTTATAGCATTGTCAAGTTGCAACTCTTGGAGTTGTCGCGTTACGGAGAACCATTCCACGTTGTCCTGCTAGCTGTTTGAAACAGCATTTTCCAGTTGGTGGCCTTGGCTCACTATTTACCGATGAGGCAGTTTTCGATAGGACATCGCAGCTATTTTGACCTGTAATTACGGCTTCATGTGAGTCTGATCCCTGTCTCCATGAATGTCTATCCCGCTTTAAGTGATTGTCTTCCTGCTCAAAAATCTACTTTACCGGAAAATTTTGTCACTTGAGTGCATTTGGAAACAACTTGTTACTTTAAAATATTGTGTTTGCTTCCAACTAGCGCAAACAAAGAAAACACTGCCAGCGGCTGGGAGGCAAATGACCACTTCAAGTCTATCCAAAACCATCCGTGTTACATGAGGAAAATGGTTGAAAAATACTGATGTGAAGTTTCTGGTTTTGTTCACCGAATTAGTTTTTTTAATTTTTATCACTTTCAAGGTCCAAATCAGTTTTTAGGGCAACACATAAATCAGGTATTAGATCCATATTTTGTGCTTTCTGACTTGGTATCAGTTTTCAAAGATTCGATGTAAACGTGGCAGTTGCCATGAACTCGCCGATTTGTAAAGAAACATCTTTGGATCTGTTGAAAAGTTTTATTTGAATATCTTGTCAAATAATGAACCAGAGTGATATGAATTTCGCACAGGTCTGAACAAAACTTGATGAACTCCTCCGCCATCTTCTGCACTATGATTGCGCAATTTAAATGCTCTGCAGCGTTCAAAATGAATCAGAAAAATATGACTTTGTCGTGATGTCAGGTGAATCCAACAACCTCTCTATCACGTATGAACACCTGTATCTTGCGCAGACGTATGAAGTACCCAAGGCTGATTCGTCGCCCGCGGTGCCGAGCCTCCATTTGCAATTAATGTCCCCTAGCTTGAAGTAGTTGATGACCTGTTTTAGTCTTTGGCAACCCCCAATATTTGTTGCAAACCCCATCAAACAACACCTGACGACGTTCCTGGGCTGGTTGTCTGCTGGGTTAGACCTGATTTGGCACATCCGCAGCTTAATTTCACAAAATGTTTTAGTCGTTAATTATAGTCAAAGCCCCTCTCTACCTCAAATGGTGGAATCCTCATGCCAATTGTGTATAGGTCGAATAATCAACCAAAAAAGCTCAATGTCTCGTTATATATTTTTTTGTTCTTGTGAGTATTTCGTGGTTTCACGATGCTTTTTGGTCTATGGACTCTTTGAAACAAAGCTAGGCAAGGTTTATGGATTTGTAGTCGACTCGTGTCCATTTTATTGAAAATAACTTTTGCGTGGATTTGCTTTAAAAACCAAAGCGAATCTAGTTCAAATAAAGTCATGAATGGTCGCGAGCAATCACAAGCAAAACTCGGTTGATCGAAGTCACTGGAGGCGCGTTGTGATCTAAAATATTTGGTGTCATATTTTGAACTCAGTTGATTCAGCCATGACTGGAGTTACTGTAAGTAAGGTCATTTAAAAGTTATTTTCTTTCGACTGGAGTCGGATGATTCATTGGCAAAAACAAACTTGAACATCCTTTCGAAAATGACTGCGAATATAGGATCGAAGTTCGGCTTGAAGTGCAAAGCACATTGGTTAACCTGTTTTTTAACAAAGAAACAAAGTTTAAAGTTAAATATTTTTGAAAAAATAAAAACAAGCTTCCAAACGTATTTTTCATATCAGGTTGTAATTCGCAATGGTTAACGCAGATGAATATACAAGAAAGGTTAAGAAAGCGTGTGTTCACTCACAGTCATAACGCAACGAACGTTTTCCTCTGAAGACATTTCTTGCGCTGAACATACGCGCTGGGTGTGGAATTTCAAGTTTTGATTATAGTAATTCTTCGTACGACGAAACCATTTTAGTATTCGATCGTCCAATAACAATAAGCCGGCACAAGCACAGCAGCTAACACAGCAGACCACCTTTTGTAAAGCTGACGCCCTTTGCATATATGCCTACTTACGAACTCACAAATCTCATGCACAAAAATTGAGATGCGATTAAATACAACGAATGATGTCAGTTAACGGTCAGTTTACAAACTGTGTAGAAACACTGCTTACGAGATTTTCACAATATGAACCAACATGCCAAGTGCGTTGAGTTACTTTCGAAATTGGTGAACATTTACAACGTGGCTGCCAAATTCAACCATATAAGTCAATGCGGCAAACAGTTAATAAAGCTCTTATGTCTGTCATTACTCTAACAACGTTTTCAGATGCAAGCATCACTGTTGTTGAAATCTTTGTCATTGTATCCCAGTGTTGAATATTTAAAGAGAAAAGTAATGTTTCACTTTTGTAGTTAATAGATTCTATTTCCAAAACCGTTTGTAAATTTCCATTCAACACTTCACCTGAGAAATATTTTCGCCTCGTACTCGTCACTGAGTTCTCAGTCGACGTCCCTAATCTACACATATAAGCCGCCCTTGCGCGTCAGATGAGACTCTCATTCGCAGTCAAACACAATTGTCACGTCTTGATCAAGGATGGATCTTATCAGGACAGATGTTCGTGAAAAGACGCATTTAGTTGAGCGTCTGATACTTACCTGTCGAGTGTGATGAACGTGCTTCTGTCCATTGTTCCAACGTGGGAATGATTACGCCTTGATCCTGCGTTGTATGATTATGCTGCATGTACTTAATAATCTTGATGGGTATGACAATGTTTATCACCGTCGCGGCTGGTAGCTCACGGTTATACAAATGGTCGACACGGCAACGGCAGCCCCAAAGGGGAAAGTGTTGAACGAAAGTCGAGTGCTGCACTTATTTCCGACGAGAACAATGACTGTGGCGAAACAGAGGACGTTGGTCCCTTGATGGGCGTTGATTTCATTTTTCTTTTAAGATTCGATAATGGCCGAGCGGTGGAAAGTATGCGGCGAAAGACACGCCGCGGCTGTCGCGCCGAGAACGTGAGCCGTTAACCACCTCGCGAACACCACAACATAGAGAAATGTAATTCGTACGGTGCAAACTTCAGGCCAATCGAATCGTGTCATTTGCCAAGGAGAGCCGTGCCCGTGTCAGAGGGATCGCGCGATTACTTTGCTCGTTCCAGCCAACTTACCCTGTGCCACATAATGCTAGCGTAGTCATCACATTCGTTGGAAGACGTGTTCTGGAAACACATCTGGAAAAACTCCAAACAGGTGTTTCTGTGCGTGCTGGAAAAGGAGACCACAAGGTCAAGCGAAGGACACCAGAGCACGCGGCGGCCGACTAACAAAAGCAGTGTTTAAAACTTTGGAGAATTTAACGGCATCTCTGCTTCGTTTCTTTGCTGTCCTTGTGAAGCAGAGAATGTTAAAGACAAACTCATTCGACATTGTTCGGTCAGAATTGTATCCGGTCGTGACACCCTCGGATCGATCCAGATGCTGCACAACTTTCGCGCGGGCATCCGCCCCCGGGAAGCCGCGTAGACATATTTGCGAAGCAGTGATTAATAACATTTCGAGTCATCACGTCAGAGGACGCGAGAGGATCTGCTCTTTGCAGACATTCTCCGAGCAATTGGCGGTTGGCGATCTCCGATCGGCCGGTTACTGTCGTCAAGTGATTCGTCTCTCTTACGAATTAATCGGTACCGGTAGTTGCGGACTGGATAGTCCTAGTTCGCGTGTTGTCAAGAGCTGTCCGTGTCAAAGCTATGAGTGCTTTCGCAGGCGCAATTAGGGTCGAGCGTGTTTAATCAGCCTCATTGTCAAGACCAAACAACTTCCTGAGCGCCTTCGGACAACGAAGTCCAAATGATGCGGTCCTCGCTCCGAGAGCCGAGCGCGGAGGCGGCCTCGAGCTTACAAAAGATAATTGCGCAGCAGGAACGACGAGAGTTTCGCTTCCTGACAATTTCCCAAGAAGGCGATGGCCGCCGCTAATTGGCGCCAGCGTCCACTCAGGAGCGAATGTCTTGCCACTCAGATGGCCCGAGCATTCTTCACGTCGTATCGCCGTTGCTACCCAATAATTGAGAACTGCTCATCTTCGCCATTTCGAGTCCACTCGATGCTTTATCTGCGCTGCATGGCCGGATTTGTCCGGGGCGAGCGCCGGAGCGCGGCGACCGCCACTCTTCGAGCTCGAAACACTTTCCCGGTGCTCGACGATTATCTGTGTATTTCCTCGCGTTTTGTCCGTATAAATTAACGACCCTTGTCTGTAACGAGCGGACCGGAAACATTTGAGTGTTTGCGTGAACTGAAGCCCTCTTCGAGGACTTCTCGGACAACAAGGACAGGTTGGGCGTTTTCGAAAGTCAAAAAGTTTTCTTCGCAATCGCGAAAATACTAAATGCGTTTGTGATTGTCTCAACAGCGCGAGTTCGCGCTTTTGTATCAAGCGCTTGTACTAACAAACAGTGAAACAGTGGACTTGCTTTTCCACAAATAACGCTGAATAGTTTTGATTTTTCAATGCCTCATGAACAAGATGTGTGCAAGAGCAGTTCTTTTATGTTATTTTTTGTTGCGCTGCTGTTATAAAAATTTCCGATTCTGAATTAAAACATTTGAGAGAATACGCTTGTCACCGAAAACATTTCCCAAATTTGAAAACTTGCAAATCACGCATGATTCGCAGCGTCCATACCTGCATCAGTTATTAACTCTCTCCGTACTGCAACTATGTGTCGAATCCGTAAAAGTTTTCTCGTTCCAGTTCTGCTAGTGAGCAGTTGAATTGCAGCGCAGAAAGCTTCAGTGGTTGGTGGATTTTGATAAGATTAGTCAGTTTGTATAACTTTGTTTTATAAATAAACTTTAAGCAGCAAACTCCCAACTTGATGATAATCACTGAACTATTCTGCGGCACACCTGAAATTCTCCACAACCTCAGTACGTTTCATGCAGGGGCGATTCGGGCGTTGTCTGTGTTACCACTAGTAGCGCCAACGAGTAAGCAAAGCAGCAAACCGCATGCTGAAATGAAAGATGGACAATGACGCGAGCTTGCGCATTTGCCAAGGTTCCCATTGCCCTTCTCGCAAATTTACACCGAGATTATGTTGTTTCCTAATGCAAACAAAGTGATCTGTTGCCACTAATTCCAGCTAATCTGGACTGCTGAGTGCGCTAAGAGATTGCCACTTTGTGACCAAACAAATAAAGCGACCAGAAGCGATCGGTTCTAATCTGCACAGCGCCTCATGTGCACTTGCCGCTTGGATCAGCCGACCATGTGATCCAACTCATGTAGGCCCGACCCACATTTGCGGAGAGAATCGTTAAAGACGATTGAGTTTAATAGTTTAAATACTTTGCGCAGATCTGTGCAATCGATTGCAGTCCTTGCACATTGCATTTTCGCGTGGCTTTCGTCGAGAGTTCGTCAAGAATGCCAATCACGCTGACCATGGTCTATCGCCTAGATAGAACCCAGTAACCATGCCAATTAGCACAAATCACATAAAATGTTGGACTGTGTTTGGTCATGGGAAATAAGCTTGTGATAATGACTTTCCTATAATAAACTTTTTTTCGATTTCAGTGTTTCAAAGTAAGAACGTTTTTCTATCTTTTTGCGTTTTTATCGATTCATACCACTTGCTTAGGCTCACTTACGTTCATTTAGATCTCTATGCCGCTTTTGAAAATCTTAAAACTGTAGCATGTTTCTGTAAAATCTCTCGGGAATTACGCTTAAACAGGTTTGGTGTAAGCAATGCAACGAGAGAAAAGTATTCCACGAAACTAGCGTTATATGCTGGAATCTTGGTGATGAGCATATTCATTTTTTTCGACTGCAAGTAAATTTCTCGTGAAAATAGTTAATCTCATAGAATTTTCTTATTGTGAAATTGAAACGCAATTAGTAATTTTTCTTCGACAACAAGTAGCCTAGTTAGTTTCATCTGGTAGCAAATCTAAGACTGGTGTTCTGTTGGTTTTGTGAGGTATGTTTTACGGAAGCCAAAAACGCACTGTCTTTGCCAAGCGCCCAAGATACCGTCCAAAACGATAAATATACGCGTTGCCACAGCTGCAAAGATACCTTAAATATTTGAAATTTCAAGATAGAATAACCCGTTTACATGCTTTCAGAGAGGTCATCTTGGCTTGATGCTACTAGAGTGCTGTACAAGATGTTCGTTCATGTCTTTATATCTACCACCTTCAATTTCTCGGTAAAGAAGCGCTATCCCAAATAAACGTTCAGATTATTGCTTTCGTTCATTTTGCACTTGCAATGAGCAAACTGCCACAATCTCAAGCATAACAACACAAGGCATTGTCAAATTACGCCTGGTTTCTGGGAGTAAACCTGCGTGTTGATGCAAACAACCTGCGCGAAACGCCAAAAGATAAACGCTACCGCATTATTTTGCGGCCCTGGTTCATGGTTAGCTGGACTGCCAAACAAAACGTGTTTCTCCGCGAATTCAACGAGTGTTTTGAGAGTGCCAGGCAGTTCGATCCTGTTTGCATCAAATTCGATAAGAATTCTCAAAGCAGCCGTCTGCTTTCGACGCTATCTCGTATGAGCCACGGTGTCTTTGACGATGATCACTGTCTTATTTCTCACTCCTGTTTTCCTGAATGTTGTACTGGGGGAGTTGACAGATTTAAAGACTGTAAAAATATTTGGATTCGCTATGCGCGTTTAGCCAACCAAATGATTAGTGAATTTTCGCAAATCAACAACTCTGCTAATGACATTTCTCCACAATTCTCCGGTAACTTCATTAATTTATTTGATGCATGATTGTGATGAAAAAAATATTCACTGCTGGATTTATAAAAATTAGATAAATTGAATGCATTTGGAGACACAGAAATTCCAGTTCCAAGTGGCTTTATTTCCAATCTGTGAACGTTTAAAAAACTGGGAAACCGAATTTAATCCATCAGCAATTGATTCAACTGCATTAAAAATTGTTACTTTGAAAGTTTGAAACGGACTTGAAAGGTGCAAAATTATCCTGTTTGCTACCAACACCTTGCCCAATCTCCGCAAAATCTTGACTTTACGGACGAAACTGGTAGTCTAGTAGTGCCTCTTCATTGCCGATCATCATCGGACTTTGGACGCTTGGGCCTGTGACCGGCCGCATGCTCGCAGTATGGTTGTATAGGGCAAATCGACTATGAACTGTCCTTTCATCAAAAATCACTTCAGTCTGAGCACTGACTTGTTGTGTGGGCTTATCGGAGACGTGTCCACCACGCCCTTGCCTCACTTGTGAAGGTTAGCAGAAAGCTGGCAAGGTTGTCTCGTCCGCTTCAGTCTCGTCATTGGTTCGTGTGACGAGCACAAATCACACCGCCGTGTTGCCGGTCCTTTGGGTCAGCGATGCAGCATTTCCGGATGATCTTGTTAGTTGTCGATGTTTACCCGCCTTACTACGTTTTGCAAAAGCGGTTGTGATTTCACATTCTATCACAGAAAACTCCTGCTTAAACTGCCTTAAAATACCCATCTAAAGAGGTTAAAGGTACGACTTGAAATGGATTGTGGTTCTTCAAACTTCAAACTTTTAGGCCAAACAGTTTCCACTAACATTGCGCACACTTTCTACGTGTAACATTCAAACAATGAGAAAACATATCACGAAATATCTCATGCGAGTAAGAACATCTAAATTAAATGATGCTTTTTGTGATCTCTACGTGAGTACAAAAGATGCAACATAGCGAAAACCGCAAGTCTTGGTGAAATATACCGTAAATCAACTTTACCACCCACATTAAAATCGAATTTCCATGGCGTGTTCAAATGTCACCAATATGATTGTACATTTACTCTTATTTAATATTTACCTCATTTGTTAAAGTGTTCTGTTCTCTGTCTGGAAACTAACGCAGAACGATCCAAAGTTCTTTGCACCGCACGTATGGTGAAGGGAAGCCACTTTGCGCCAACGCTGTTACCGAAACAAAACACTTAAGTCATTTTTTTGTTTTTCATAGAAGAAAAAATGTCAGCATCTGATCGTAACTGTAGACCAGGGGTCTCCAAACTAAGGCCCGCGAAGACGTTTTGTCAATAATGAAAAAATAATATAATTATGAAAGATTTGTTGATTTGGTAGAATGTAACATTTCCCGAAACAATCACATTGTTCAAGATATCCGGCCCCCGGGCTCTGGGTTCTAGTTTATGTGGCCCTCGGACAAAAACGTTTGGAGACCCTGCTGGAGACTGATGGCTATAGGCGAGTGATTCTCAATGTGGTCCAGGTGGACCACCGGTGGTTCACCTGGAATTTCTAATGGTCCACAGAGAATTCCATAAATCCTTGATAAAAGTTTACTCACCTACAGGTCCGCAACAAGGGGTTAGGCAACCGTGCAATTGCCCTCCCCGAAATTTCCAAAAACACGCTTAGCTGTTAGGTGCAACAACAAATTACAATTATTTTGCCCCTCACCACGAAAATATCAGCTGGTTGCGGCCCTGGTGACCCATGAGGTGTCAACATAGCGAAGTGGTCCACTGGGTTTTTTTCTAAGACCGTCCATGCGCCATAAAGTTTTGGTACCATTGCTATAGGCGATTAAAACTCACGTGAATGATATTTTGTGGTTACAGAACGAATATTATTTTATATGTTTACGCGAGCTTTATTAATGCGATTGTTTGACGTTATACTGTACGCTCATACACTTGCAAACAAGTTTCTCTGGAGTGAAGAGTTCAAGTGTGCATTTCGTGTTTCTAAAGTGGGAAGTATGGTTGTGAGTCACCTACTGTTTGCAGATGACTCGTGTTTGTTTGTTCCCAGCCTCAGTGATCTTCAATGTCTTGTGGATATTTGGTGTGATAGTGCTGCTGAACATGAAATTGTTTTTAACTGTCACAAGACAGTTGGTGTAGTTTTCCCCCTAAAAGTTTAAAATGCCTGCCAAGCCAGTTGTTTCCCTGAACGGCATAAGTGTTAAGTTTGCTGACCAAGTCAAAAAATATCCGTGTATTACTTCATGCCTCACTGTCAAAATGATCTGGATACATAGAGGCAATTGAAATCACTTTATTGCGCAGCAAGCAAGGTCAAAGGCACCTTTGTACTCCACTGCAGTTAAAAAGCACATTGTTTCGTGTATATTGTATGCCAATGTGTGCCTGTCAATTGTGATGCTATGGTACACACAGTCTAGCATTAAACGCCTCCGCGTTGCCTTGAACAATGCCTACCGAATTTCGCATACAACCCCAGGAACGTTAAGTATTCGCTCACATCAAGTTACCTATTTCGTCAGGACATTTGATGCCTTGGTTGGAAACAATTTGTTTGGTTTTCTGCATCTTCATCCAGTTTTTCGCCCAATCGTTACAATTGTCTAACGCTTTTCATAAATTTCCTTTTTTCTCTCATTTTGTAACGCTTCTGTGTGACGATGACTGAATGAAGTAGTTACTGGCACCTTATTTCAGTGTTCGTTCCTCTTCAGTATCGGCTACCTTTACTGTCTCCTGCCCTACGAAGCGTTGTGATTGTGTATAAGCATTTCTTAACCCTTGTGATTTTTAGTAATGCGATATAAACATTGTGTTAAAGACAAACACATAAACAAAATACACTCATCTTCGTAAGCATTTCTATACGTTGGGCATTCACGGCAAAAAAACAAGCTAACTCTTTAAGTATTTTTTTAACATTGCAACATGCGAAAGGGCATGGAAAATGAATATAGTACTTGCATTACTTGATACATATTTGGCCTTCGGAAAATTATGGAACTTTAAATGAACGCTGTACAAAAACCTGCACGTAGCGAACGCCTGAAGAATGCCTGAGCGGAGTGTGACGACCAAGTAGCATTGGCTCATCCAAAGAGATAAGCTTTTGTAGAAACGCACTTACGAGTGTATACTAACTACGTAAAGTTTAGCTCGAGCACGCAGATTGACTGAGCGATGAGAAACAGCAAAACAGTAGAGGGGATGTGTTGAGTTCGGACACGTGCAAGACTGAATGGAAGCGTGTTTTTCTGAGGGACATTTCAACCATGTAGATATGTTTGCTTTAAATTGTGATGAGCATCAAAACTGATCAATGCAAGTTAGTATGGAAGATGTGTTTTTGCAATGCTTGTTTGAATAAAAACTCTACTTGGGAAAATAGCGACACTTTCTCTGAGCACTCTTTACTATCAAGTCTTCATACGAAGCGCAGTGTCAACAGGAAAGGCGAAGTATGTTTTATCATTAATAAAAACTTTTGCCCATGCGATAATTATGGACAAATATTTGTGAGTTTTTTGATTAGTCAGTCCGTGGCGACAGTATCGTCTTGCAACATGTCATGGTTAGCCCATCCCTGCAAATACTTGCTCAAGAATTTGACAACGGCAAACACTCCAATTAAACGAACGGACGCGTTTTTAAGGTTCCTAAGTAAAGCCTGCGTCACCTGACCTGATGTCAAGACGAGGTCTTGAAAGACGTTGGCAGGGCGCGGAGTTACGAAGTCGTTGCTGTGACCAATTTACTTGCGTAGGTTGGGTTGCAGGTCGGGTAACTTCCAATACAAGGAAATAAAAAATCTCCTATAAGGCATCTCCTACAGCGCTTGGACCACTAGCACAGGCTCCTGCCTCCACCAATCACGTTTCTCCGCGCTTCAAGTAACACAAAGCCCTGCGCTTAAGACTAAAATATTTTACGTAAACATCTCCAGTGCTTGTTGATTGACTCAACAAGTTGGATTTCCCAAAAAGAAGCATTGTGAGGTCTGACGCTTGAGTCCCACACGTGTTCACTTCCCAAAAAAGCTATGCTGCCCAAGTTGAAGCCACAGAAACTGAAATAATCTGCAATTTATGTCGCAAGACGCATGTCGCAAGGCGTAAGTATGAATTAAGGTTTACGATGAATGAAGTAATGCAATTCACGACCAATCTTTAAAATAAATATTACTGTTTCGTCTCGCCCGGTTTTCCAAAGGCCCAAAGTAATGCGCCGGACGGCATTTCTTGGAATTTTCGAAATTATTTGTGTACCGGACATGTTAGCACAGCGCGTTGTGCAGCAAACAATGGATTAAGTTAAGCATTTGCGGAAACGGTGCACAGTCGGTTTGATTGATATAAATGGCATGTTAATGCTTTTTTTAGTACAAGCTCAAGTCAATAGAAAGAAAATATTTGATTTCCAGTCTGTTTTCGCAAAAACGTCAGCAATCGTCATTAAAGTTGCGTTTGAAAAAATCTCACAACAGCATCCGTTTGTTCTTATACGCAAAAAGCAAGAAATTATTTGTTTTCGTGCAAAGAAAAAAGCAGCTAAAACGTTTCCACTTCTTTCATGCTCATTGCTGTAAACAAAGTGGAGCGAACAACTTCGCAGTATTCATTTCAGCACATCATTCTTAAAGAACAGTGCTTGTGAACATTAGCAAAGTAATGTCCGCAGGGCTTTTGGTACGTAAGGGTACGTTCGCCTGCTATCGGCTGTAAACCTAGAGTGGCAACATAGCATTGAACACGATTGGCAAATATCTTACTTCGAGAGTATTTCCTAGGTGTGTCTGAATCAAGGATACAGAGGATTTGCTGTTGGCCTCTGGAGGACGGACCTCCTCCATACCAATGCCCCAGAAACGCCGAAGGGCGTGGCTGCTTTGTTGTTAACTGAATGTTTAGCGGGAGATGCTAAGCTGTATAATGTTCGGAAAACTTTGCAAGCAAATACTGATAAACTAGCCAAAATTATTCTGCGGTTTGCCTTTGTCTGCGTAGGATTGGTGAAAATGTTCTTTTTTATTTTGACCTTTCAACTTATTTCAAGTTTATTATATAAAGAAGCGGTCGGTTCCGCCCAAGGCAACCATCTTTTGACAACAATTTGTGGCTAGAGCATTTCGCGGCTCAATATAGTTCTTTTGTCCCTTAAGGCACAAATTTTTGCAAAACATCTGTACTTGGCGATGAAGACTTCATGTGTATTGAGCGGCAAATATCTCACTAGAAAAAGTGTTGTTGGTTGTGTTCGACTTGTAGGTGTAGCCACGGGGAAACTTTCTTTGGCGGTGTCCTCCCTGTTTCGAAAACAACGTTTTAATAATACTTGAAATCAGAAAACAGGGTGAGCTTTTACGTTTGCTCTTCACTTTCCTATTCAATGAAAAATAAAGAATATTTGGAAAGTTCTACAATGTGTCGGTTGATTGAACAAACACCGCAAGCTTAAGCAACGCTGGACAGTGTTTTGCAGCAGAATCAGACTTGCGTAACGACATCGAATGTAAGAATAACGAATGCACTGAACTCAGATTTTAGAACTCCAACTTTTGCTTCCCCCAATTAAAACTCCTGGCTACGCCGCTGGTTTGATTCCCCCTGAACACTACTCGACTGAAAACCACTGCATAGCGTAGACCTGACGAAGAGCGAGGCCTTTTTTGTATTTGGTTCTCCCGAAGAAATATCATGTTTCAGTCTCTCGGTCAAATTGGATCAAAACAATCTTTGCCAACAGGGGCGTAATGAGGTTAGACGGCGCCCGGGGCAAGAAGCAAGTTTGGCGCCCCATGTTCAAACCTGAGGTTTTTCTGAAGCAAATGTACTGTATTGAAGAAAGTACTTGTGAAATTGTTGGGACTTTGCGACGCCCACGTAGTAATTCGGCGCCCGGGGAATTGTGCCCCCCTCATTACGCCCCTGCCCGCCATGCACATGTTCCTTAAACGCAGTTAGTCACATTTTTGCCTGTGGTCGTCGTAAATGCAAAACTGTTTTGCAAGCCACCAATGAGTTTAAAATATTTTGTTTCGGTTCCAGAGCAAGACGTTTGTTTGTACAAAATCTTTAGCGAATCCTGGTTTCATGCTTTGTCATGCATGCCAAGTTCTGCTGAAAGAAGGCAATATGTTACATGTGAAAATTCTTGTAAAATCAACAGGGATCAGCAGTAAGCATAAAACTCATACCGAAGGTCTGACGCTTATTTTAAATACAGTAAACGCGATCCAGGACCGACGCGGTAGTTAGCTTTCTCCCAATCAAATTCCGCAACGAACGTCAACACAGTGCACGTGTGACTTGTTAACTGCGATTCACAGCGATGATCCCCCAACGCCAAAGACAAGGCACGTGATCCGCCGCGTGACATCTTCTCTCCTCAGTGTCTTAACAACTAACCTGTATAGAACGCACCTGGATTCAGCCAAGCCATGCTGTACATCATTAGCCTCTGTCCCAGGAACTGAGATACCGGAATATGAAACCGACAGCTCTCGGCGTGGGGTAATCTGTGAAATATCGCGCAGCTTTCTTTCAGCGCTTTTTACGATCTAGATTCACTAGCAGGTAAGTATCTCAGCGCTAAGCACAAAAAAACAGTTTACCGGGCATCACCAAGCATCATCTCGTGGCTGTGTGTTGAATTATTTTCTTCGAGACGGCCGCCCCGGACCCGGATGTCGTCTTTTATTATCTGCCACTTGACAATCTCCGCGAGGCGTGGATTTCACACGTACTGCTGATCAGGTCCGATCGTCCGGCAGGCACGATTTTGGCATCGCACCTGGCGCAATAACAACATCGTCGACGACACTACAATAACTCAAATGTCATGCAGATATGATGATCCCGGCCTCTTACTTTTTTCCTTTTTTCAGTTTGCTTTCACACGACGACTGCAGGTTGGTTTGTACTTACCTAGTTCAACATCTGTTCATTCCGCTATCAAGTCGACGAAACTGCTTTTCATTCATTCGTAGCAGGCAAAGCGTAGTAGTGCTACCTGATCCACGAATTCGGTTTCGCGTTTGCACCCAGCTCAAGCAACTCCACGAAAACATCTGTTGCTCGCAGGAATGCGAAAAAAAGCACACTGCGTATCCTGTGCAGGTATCAACATTCCACGTGGCAAAAAGGCGCTGAAAGTGGAAAGGTAATTCCATCTGCAGGAGCGAAAAACAAAGTAGGTGGCAGTCACTTGGCAGGTACAGTGATGACAACGGGAGTCATGTTGTAAGCAGCCCCTTCGTGTCGGTGTTCCCTTTTGATTCCAAGCGTTATTCCGTCACTTATCAAAATAAGCGATCGTCCGCTCAAGCAGGCGAAACGAAAATTCGCGCTCGCCTATACCTGAGTGCGATATTCAGCGCCGGAATTGCTTGTATCTAGTAGTTTCTCACGGTGGCCTAAAAACGAAACTCCCAAAGCTTCGAGGGTGCTACGTTTTACGCAAGGATGAGCGAAAACATGGACTTCGGTTTTTCATCTGCTCCCAAGACGTTCGATTGCGTGAAGCGGCGAACACGAACGCGACAACGCATTCTGCTGAAATGTCACCGTTGCTGTAACAGGTTAAGCGTGACGTCAAGCATATGCGTCGTATGCGCGACACGCTTGATGAGAACAAGATAGAAATTTTCGTTTCGGTGTAAACTCCAGTTTCGAAATTCGACTTAAATACATTAGCGTTTCATACAAAAAACAGCCAGGCTCAAAGGATTGGCATACCTGTTAAACTTCGCCTTAAACAAGTCTTTTGAAAGTTGTGTAACAAACGCTTACGCTGGTTACTTTCGATGAGCAGTCACATACGGCGGGGGTTTTGAGACCCGCCGTTAAGCCCTCGATTATTGTAAGCAGTTGACAAATGGCTTCATCGGGGCTGTCGGCCATGATGATGATCGACTTAAAAATGCTCAGGCTCTTTTGTCGGCTACTCGGATGATAACGGTGTGCATCCGATGGGAAATTTCAATCCAATACAAACAACTATGGCCTCGAGTGCTGTTGATGATTGTATAATGCCCCCTCTTCAGACGGACGAACCTTGGATGCGTTTGTTGGACAGAGATCGCCTATGGCGGTTGGCTGTGCGCTCTCGCGATGTGGCGATAATATTCAAGACGTCCAACGTTGCAAGAGTGGACCGGCCCGGCGCCGTTGCCGCTTTCCAAACGGTGGCGAGTGTCGCGCTGACCTTTGCTTCTCTGGGGGAAAGTGATCAGATAAATTGTTTCAAGTGGTGGTATGACCTGCTCTTAATCCCGGATTTCAAGATATGCAGTATTTGCACGCGCTATCGCGCGTCAAGCGCGTGACGCCAGACGCACACGCAGCTGACCTCTTCACCCGCGATTTTGTCGGGCAGTCCCAAAAGAGCCAACTTGTACGCAAGTTTATTCGCGTCTTGCTTCTCAGGTTGACATGTTTTTCCGGTACTTTCTCGTCGTTGTCCATTGTCGTCTTGGCTGCGTCCGCTCTTTCAAACACAACAAGCAATGCGTATTGAGCGCTGACGCGTTTAAACAGGTGGAGATCGCGAAGTTGTTGTTTCTGCTTTGGTAGAAAGTTTCTAACTGATCAGATAATGACAACGGTCGGATAGCACAAAAAACGCCGAACAATGTTCAGTGCGCGCTTCAAGATATCTAGGAAATTTCTTCCCCGTCAGCGTGTAAGCCTTGTGTCGCACTTTGAATAGCAGTTGTTCGATGCTTGTGTAGGTATTAGATTAGAATGTAAAGTGATGTCGTGTTAAGACACGTGCATCTGTCGATCCATCAAACCGCATGCTTGGCCTCTTTCTCTGATATATTCAGTCGGTTCATCTTGGAGGGGGATCCTCTGTAGATTCTCAAACTGCAAGGTGCGCTGATCACTTAGAGATACCCGCAAGTTGGAAAGGGGAAATTAGATTGTTTTTTCACGTCTGGTTTCAAACTTGCAAAGTCGCCGTTAGTTCAAGAGGCAATGATGACTTGTTTCTCGTGTCATGTTGATGTATGGAAAAATGATGCGACTGAGAAGTTTCTTAAACTTTTCTTCTGCATAATGGATGAAATCGCTATTTTTGACCTTTGAGAGACTTGTCGGTGACGTTTATCGAATTAACGTGTGAAGAAGTAGCTGCTGTTTTTTTCAATACCTGATCGTTTTTTATTGTTTCGCAGGCATATTATGCGAAAGTGTTAAATAGAGCACCCACTTAAAAGTAGTTTGTGGTGATCTGTTAAAAACATTCGAGATTGCCGTGTTAGGTCTGATCAAATTTATACTTTCCTGACGCTTGTGCATGTTATTTCGCACTGTAAAGCAGCCGGATGGCATCATGAAAGTGAACATTAAGTTAAAAAGCAATAATGTATTTCGACCTCTGTATTCCGAACTACTTCAGGTGGTCTGAAATTTTTTGAAAAGGCACATTCATGTACACTAACAAAGCATGGTCGGACGATGCGAACCGAAATTGCAGAAGGAACCCAGACTGTTGATCTGAGAGGCGTCCAGCTTTCGTGGTAGATTGACAGTTTACAACATGATCGTAACCACGAAGTGTGAGAGATTTTTTAAGCGATTTTGTTCTATACCCTGCATAGAATCTTCAGCAGAGTGTTACTTTAAACAATTGCTCTCAAAAGCATCGTCAGAAATCATTACTGGCATTTCAACATGCGGTAATGTTACCGGGAAAAAAATTTTAATGTATGCTTTTATACCTACCATTTCTTGGAACTGCACTGAATTGCCCAATGTCTGCTTTAACTAATGACTTTCAGTTGTGTTTTACCATCATTTCCGCTCACCCAAGCTGTGACAGTCCCACGCCACATGACCTGTAACACTTGTCGACTTTCTACCTTGTGGTCCGTCATGTGCGTTCTGTGAGAATTGTAGTTTCCCTAGTTCGAAATGCTGAGAGCTAATGTACGTGACCTACAACATACTCGTCGTCTTTGGAACAGTCAGCCACGTCAAAATTGTATAAAGAGAGATCAGCTATGGCGCAAACGTCCGCCTGTCCTTGCATGCTTGAAGCACGACAACAAACCGGAGTAGGATCAGAAGAGAACTTTCAAGAAGTGATTTTTCGAAAAGAATCAACTTTCATAAGCTGTATTTTCTTTGACCAAATTGCATATGCAGTCTACTGTCTTTCCTCTTTTCTACTTTGTCTCCACTATCCAAGATTGGCTGAGGAATAATGAAGCAGTAGGTAAATATCTTAGCACTGCGATGTGATTATGGTGCTATAGGCTGGAACTCTTACCTTTTTGCTGGCAAAAAATGCAAAATCTGGTCACCGTTTCAGTTGTAGAAAAATATTTTGGACCATGAACCGACTTGCTCAGCAACTTACTTCTAAAAAAAT
>Ga0210059_1003191_pt1 | contig 26120 bp, 16 predicted proteins | sample Ectturendosymbi2_FD_188042 | JGI IMG/M metagenome (GOLD analysis project Ga0210059, IMG submission 188042) | Ecteinascidia turbinata endosymbiont from Florida, USA - Sample 2 (SPAdes) (version 2) | ecosystem: Host-associated > Tunicates > Ascidians > Unclassified | place: Key West, Florida... | reverse complement strand
AGGTGGCTTGGCCATGTGATAAGTTTGCCTGGATACAGACTTCCCCGCCGCCTACTTTATAGTGAACTCCCCTGCGGCCGACGTTCGGTGGGGGTCAAAAGAAGCGTTTTAAGGATCACATTAAGTCGTCCTTAAGTAAATGCGGGATCCCTTTCGACAGACCTAAGGAATTGGCCGGGGATCGAGAAGAATGGCGTGCAGTTTGCGACAGGGGGCTGGTAACCTTTGAACAGCAACATATTGATGTGGCAGTAGCAAAGCGCGCGCGCAGACACCAACAGCGCAACCAACCACATCCAACGACAACGCGACAGGGATCCGCCTGTACGGTATGCGGCCGTGTTTGCGCCTCAGCCTTTGGACTAAGGAGCCACGTGCGCCGACACAAGGAAACGCATTGAGCAGCGTCATCGTCGAACCGACGGATAACTAAGAGAGAGAGAGACGAAAAAGAGGCCGAATAAATGAATAAAACTGCTAGTTCCTAATCAGTTTTTCCATTTATCAGCAAATAAGACTATAGTTATTAATTACACAAATACATCTGCAATTCAAAACTGGGTTTCAACTCAGGGTGAAAGGCATGACTGTTTCAAAGTAATTCACAATAAAACAGGCACCTGTACAGCTTTGGACACAGTTAATAGCCGTATTAGTAGGAAAGAAAAGTCATATAATACAATAATGTACGTAATAATTTTGATAACGCTGTGTTTTGTGTCTATAAAATTTGCTTTGATTGCTGGTTATTTTCTGACATTTTCTTCAGGTTCGTCTGATCTCTTCGTAGTAACAATGAACTTCTTTGGCTTATCCACCTCAGTACAAGCAGCACCATTTTGCATATGATAAAACAACTTGAAACGTATTGGCGCAGACGTTACTATTTTACAAATCCGCGTTTCAAAACCATAAAAATCAAAGTTGAAAAGGTATTCGGTGATTTTTAATCGTAGATACAAAGCGTTCATACATTAAAATAGCACATTTTGGTAAAAAGAGGCGAATAAAAACCCTTCCTGGCCAATTAAAATCTTGCGTTGCTCAGGTTTACTGCGATATGACTGCAGCTAGGGGTGGATGGACCTTGATTGCTTCAATTCACGAGGACGACATCAATAATGATTGCGGGCAAGATGACATGTGGTCATCTACTTCCGGGGGTCATCTTTCAGGTGCATGTTGTTTAACTCAAAAAACTACGTGTGGATATAATAGTGGCTGTCCAACTTAAAGGGCTGAACCACAATTAAGAGCTTTATTCATTTCGTGCTTTGAATTGTGTGCTTGCTGTGTAAGTATCGTTCATTTAACTTTTCGTTCAATTACTTAAATGTCTGATCATTTTTCTATAAATTAAAATATTTTTCAATTTATATATTTGCTTGCATGCCTATTCCGTTGTAGGATTTGAAAACTGGGAGAATCTACTTACGTTCGGGGACATCAACGCAGTCACCAGTGAGGATTTCAAGAGTCCAGCCTACTACAACGTTCCAGTTCGTTACACTTTGACTGATGTTTTCGTGTGGTTTTTGACAATTTAAAGAGTGGTTAGATTTTGGATATGAAACTTTGAAAAGTCAATTATGATACAAAAGATAAATAATGTCACATCGATACATAAGTGCTCGTATCCACAATACGTTGAAGCAGTGGAAATACAGTATAATTCAGAGAACTGATCGCTTCGAAACATATCAGTTGCTTGGAATGTGTTCCGCAAAATGAATGCTCCCCGCCTTTACGTTCTAACCAACTTTCAAGAAACTTTTGCGCAGGTTTGCAATTTGGGATGACTGGTTTGCACAATTTCTCGCCGCATCAATTTGCGTGCTTTGAACCCATCCTGTTGGTGTAGTCGAATGATGTTGTTTGCAGAATTTTAGAGTTGGTAAAACAACAAGAAGTGACCCAACATGAAATGACTTTAACATGTTACACAAAGCAGTAATAATATTTGCACTTGCAGGCTTCCGACTTGATGATATGGCATGTTCCCAACAACGTAAAGTTGAGTTCCATGTCAGACAAAGCATTTTATAAATACTACACCAACACCCACTTCTTGAAGAAATACGGCTCTACCTTGCAATCCATGTTTGCCAAATACGTACCACTGAAACGTGTAGCAATGAAAGGTAATGATGTTCATGTTGTAAATATTCTATTTTTAATTTTATGTTTTCGTTAGTACCTTAATAGAGAAAAAAACATAATATTTTCAATTTCGTTGACATTACGGACAAGATGTTCAGTTTTCTTTAACAAGCAATGATTTAGAATGCTTTTTATTTATCAATATTATGATTTGAAAAGATCAAATAACAAATGGGATGGCTTTTCAGTTACAGATATTTGTCTATTAATTCATATTTTGTTTTTCAATTGCAATAATAGATAAAAGATTTGGGATGAGTGGTATAATCCTTTCTGGTATATTTTTTGCATCTGCCATATAATTTAATGTTCAAACACTTTTACAGTATACAACCAGTATTGCACATGATCCATTTTATTACAGCTCAAAATCGTCGTCTAAGATTCACTAAAGCGCATTAGAATTAACATTAAAATTAATTTTCGCTATCATTTCGCTTGTGTTGCATCTCCAGACATGGACGTCGGAAGGATTTCTTCCAGGGGGTCCAATAGTGGATTTTGCAGGGGAGGCCAACATTGGTGAGATCTAAGTTTACCCACACGAAGTTAAGAAAACACTTTTTTGCTAAAAATTTAATAGGAAATCGTAAACTGTCAAAATTCAGAGGAGCCAAAGCTCCCCTGCCCCCATTCCGACACCCATGCCCCCATTCCGACACCCATGCCCCCATTCCGACACCCTGCCCCCATTCCGACACCCATGTCCCCAGACATCTTCAAGAAAAGCTGCATTTCATGGTAAGGCAAATCGTATGCACACCTTAAAGGAATAAAGAAGACACTGGAAGTGCTGTTGATTTATTAGTTATAAATAAACCTTAGTAAGGTGATATTCGTTGACCCCTGCGTTTTGGTGTAAGCAGTCTATCGCTAGTGAACCTAGGACAAAACACAAGTGTGGTGTAACATTACAGTATATATAACAGATTTTATAATACTCTTTAAAACTGTTTTTTTATGTTCTGTATTTCTGGACGTGCTCAGGTAATTTTGATGCTTGCTTATTATTGTACTTTGATCTTGCACATAAGAACAAATGTATACGTTTGCAAGAAACGCGCAGATAGGTATCCAAATTCAAAACAACTTATGTACCAGCAAATTTTTTCGAACGAATTCAACCGAACTTGCTCAATGTGGAAAATTTTGTTCAGTGAACTTTCGAAAACATGAAAGCTGCCAGCAAACAAACTATTGACATTACAGAAATACGTTATTTTGTTGCAATCAGACAGAACAAAATAATTGTTAATGCGATCGTGAACTTGATAATTTACTTAGCTTGCGTACTTAGGTTTACCGTATTTTATACTACGTACGATTTTCTTGCAACTCACCAACTGTCAAATATTTCCAGTTAAAGTTAATGTTTCACTGTTCGTCGTTAGGAATCACAAACCTGGCTATGCCGTGTTTGAAGAGAAGCTTGAACTTTTCATTCCCAAGTAACCGTCGAATTCAAGCCTCAAATAAAACTGCCACAATATTTGACGACAAGGTAAGCTCTATAGAATATTGGCTTGCCCAGAAATCTTGTTAACGATGATAGTTGCATATTACATATTGTTAAAAAGGTTTTGAAACTATGATTTAATAAAGATTGCTGAAGTACTTGTGGGTTCGCTTGAAACCTTAATACAGCGGTTCCCAAACTTTTTCTGATCGCGTACCATTTTTGGGCCCTAAATTTGCACGGCGTACCACCTTGAAAACAACTTGTTCCAGGAAAACTCATTCTACCCAATATCATTCGATCAAAAGTTTGGCAAACCAGACTTGACACACATGCGGCATGAATCAAATGGCTGTGAGAAATTATAATGGTCATTTTTCGAAACCAATAAGGGAACGATACAACTGACATCTTGCAAACGTTTCGATAACAACTGTTATCATCTTCAGTGCATAGCAATAGATTACTACCAATAAGGGAAGTTCACAAAAATGCAGGAATTTATTAAAAAACGCGATAAGGAAAAACAAAGTGTCTTCTTTTTGTGTAGAAGAAGAGAAGGTCTCGCGTACCACCTTGAAGGCCTTCGCGTACCTCTAGTGGTACGCGTACCACGGTTTGGGAACCATTGCCTTAATAAAATTGTTCGTGCGTGTAACCTCTTCAGAGTAAAGCAACAGAGATCGGTGGTCTAGCTAACTGCAAAACTTTATTTTTGTTTGGAGAAAAAAAACATTTGAATGGACACAAATGCACGAAATTGCAGTTTGGTAATGGTTAAAAGCATTTGCTGCTGTCGTGCGTCGTCAATGTTTTACATAATATGTGGTTCAACGAAAGATCTGAAATTACTCTCCACTTATTTGTTGTGTTGAAGTAAAAGCAAAAATCCAATATCTGTTCCATGCAGATATACATTCGAATAAACGAAGGACCATTCATACTACTTCAACCGGACAAAAAAAAGTGAGATGCTTTAAAAGATAAGTTAATACATAGATCTTGTAGTCTTTGCAGAATGTTTTTCTCAAAGCTTGTTTGAACACTTGAAAAATGCATAATTTCTTTCTGATAACGTGTTTCTGGCACAACGGGCGCAGAGGTGTAACTGGAGAGGCAGATTTGCAAAGCAGCTGTCACTTCATCTGCTGCTCGGGTATGTGGAACGATAAGGCATGGTGTGGCGAATAATGGCAAAAGACTAAGCCCTTGGTGGACCCAGGAGGTGAAAAATGCCATAAGTAGCAAGCAAGGCATGGTTCCAGAACAAAGCCAAATCTCGCGGGGAAAAGTCCGAAATGCAATCTTGGGAGAACAACTACTGGCAAGCAAAAACAGTGGTTCTGGCAAACTATATGAGGTCTTCGTGGTAAAAAATCCAATACTGCTAGATCCATCAACGACCAAAATGGTGTCTTGCTCATCCATCAGGAGGACATCCCTGGCAGATGGAAAGAGTATTTCAAAACTCTTGTCAACTCAATCAACATCACACCATCGGACATAAAGGATCTGCACTTGTAGGAGGTTATTCCATCAGTGCAACCGAAGTCTTCCTGTTGTGTTTGTCTCTGACAGGGCTTCAAAATACCCGGCGCTCAGTACAACCAACACCGTACTTATTCAAAGACGAATAACGGCAGCAACAGAGACAAAGTAGGCAGTTCCACATATGATTCGAACGCAATAATATGGGATGAATAGCTAGCGAGATTGCCAGCTCTTATGCTCGCGGCGAAGGTTAATAGATAGTCAGATGTATTTGGTGGTAATGAATTAATTGCGTTAGATTTACTCTCTAAACACCAAGAACGCCGGGGCACCGAAAAAACACAGATGTTATCTAGTCAGGTGCCCCATAAATTAGGTGAGATTGATGAGGTTTTCCATGATGAAGGTTGTGCTGACCGCAAAACGTGCTGTCGCAGTCCGATATATGGGTTGCGGGATTAATGGCCACATTGTAAAGAGGTTACTCTTGTCGGGCACAAATGGCCATATAACGTTTGACTGTCATGGACCGCAAGGTTCCAGGCGAAGAGGAAAAGAAAAACCCGACAAAAAAGAAATCCACTTCGGGTTGCCATAACCCTTTCTTGATCGACGCACACCCATTATAATGATAGTTTTGATTATGGCCGTGATGCAATTCCATGGAAATTGAGGAGTTAATTTTTGGAAATAATCTACGTAAAAGAATTTGTCTGCTTCTTCTGCAGGTGTTTTCGATATTCTGCAACAAAAACTGGACCGCGGCAGCAACGTTCTTCTGAACGAAGCTTTCAACATGCACTTTATCGGTTTTCAGATGTGTGCTACCAAACCAGAATGAAAATTAACACGAAAATTATACTGTACTTAGTTATGTGTCTCGTCAGAAACGCATGCAGTCCGCGCTGCAAGCAAGCTGCAATACATTACTGCATTTGGAAAAGTTCAAGTAACTTGGGGTGGTAAACGAGTGACGGAAGACGAAACAAGGAGATTAACACACGCATTGGTAAAACAAAAGCAATTCTGCGTGAGCTTCATCGCTCTGTGGTGACAAAAAGGAACTTTCAAACACCACAAAGCTGTCAGTTTTTAAATCGGTCTTTGTTCCGATCCTCGCTTATGATCATGTGTCTTAGGTAATGACTGGAAGAATACTATCTCCAGTAAAAGCCACAGAGATGGGATTTTGCGAAGCGTCCACCGTGTGACACTTCGGGACGAAGTGCGCAGCTTTAAAACATAGAAAACCCTGACTACCCAGCCACTTCTCCGAATAGAGTGATCGCAGCTACGCTGGTTCGGCCATGTTTCCAGAATGCCGCAGAAATTTTTGGGAGGGAAGTCCTGCTGCCTCCACCCACGGGAAAGCTCCTAGGGGTCGACCAGGGACCGGGTGGGGCGAATACACCTCCGACTTTGCTTGGTCCCGTCTTGGTGTCGAGCCAACAGAACTACTGTATCAGAGTTTGTTGTGAACCTTCCGAGTCGTCCTTGGGCTGCCGCCCCCGCCACCCTCGCCAGAGGAAAAAAGGATATCAAAATGCATGAATAAATAAATTGGTTCTACATCATAATTTTTCAATTAGTTATTGGTTTATTTGTTCACGTACTTCCTGGGCCATGTGCAAAGACATGCAGTAGTTAACAACTAGAAAACCATCTTGAGACAAGAGTTAACTGTGCATTTGTTGACCACACGGTGTCTTGCGGTTGACAATAATGCGATTCATAGAGCAAGTAAGGATTTTGCATAATGTTTTCTCTGCAGTTTCTCCTCTGGCGTCAACGTTAACTTCAACACGTCAAGCTTTCCATACGTGATGCTCGCGTGGATTTCTAACGAAGATGAAAATATTCGTAGCTTCAGTGTGAAGGTAAGCAGTTTCTTGTTTCATTCTCATCTTATGAGAACTATGTCAATATTCCTCTGGTCGAGGTCAACGCAAAGTCACGAAGATTTTGAAATAACATAAATAAAGCAATGGATTTTACAGTGCGTTGATAAATATCATTGCTGAAGATGTCTACCATAATGAAAAATGCCATGCAGCAAATTAAACTTTGTTTAAGAACCACAACACCCAACTCTTAAATATTTTTAGATTTAATTTAAAATATAAACTTTTCAAACCAAACGCAGCTACTAAATTTTGGTAAGATGAATTAATCTATCAGAACTTTTTGCTTTGCTTGATTTTTGGTTAAAAGCTTTGCGTACAATTAACATCGTGAAAAATTGAATTTAAATTACTTTTTCATTTTGAAATTAGAAAACTATGTTACATATTTTAGTTTGGTCCCAACACCTTACAAATGCAAGCTTGTTGCTGTATTTACGGAAGAGAGTACACATATATATATATATGCGATACGTTTTAACCGCTTTTAGCTCATTCGCAGGTAAACCGAAGTGACGAAGCCAGGCCTTCAAGAAGATACTGGAATTTCTACCGCGCAGGGGATAATGACGTACGGTATTCCGATGTTTGTTTGAAAGATCTCTCAGTCTGCAAAGTTCTGTTCTATATGTGGAACACCAAGGTAAACATTTTAAAAGAGTGACTAACGAAACAGTGTTGTAGTCGATGAATTGTAGTGTAGCTAAAAATTGAAATAAATCTTAGTCGTTTGGTTTAGACTAGTTGTAGAACTTTTTAATACATTTGATAGCAAATTTAGATAATTATTTGTGCCAGTTTTTATTAGCTAAAATGTTTGAAAATATAGACAACTACTGTGAAAAATATTGATTGTCTTCATGAAAAGGGTTCGTGGTAATTGAATGACTTTTCACAAATAAAATGTTGACGGTAAAATACCTCTCTTGATAGTTCGCAGAAACTGTACAAATAAAAGTCAAGATTGTTGAAATAGTACCTCTGGATTTCAGGTGTGGGAGTCTAGAAGTGGGAGTTTTTGGTCCAATTTATCATCACCGCAGAACACCACTTTCACCTTTTCTAAAGGTTTACATCATGTTTTAGTTGGCTATATTGTTACACCGTGGTAGGTCAAATTGCATGTTTGTGGTGTTTCTTTAAAAAGGGCAAATGTCTGATTTTCAGCTATCTCTGTTTGCTATTACATTAACAAAGAGACGAGTGCTTCAACCTCGCCAATTTTTAAATGGACGCAAATGACAGATCTGCAACGTTTCAAATGTATGCTTTAAATAGCACTGAAATGGATTTTTGGTCGCGGATGCCTGCAGGCGTTGATTTGCCATGTTAGGACAGAATATTTTTCTCATTTGGAAGCACTGCAACGTGTGAATTTTTTAGAAGTGAAACAGCTTGTTAGGCCTATGAGGCTTTATGACTGAATGCGTTTGGGGGACGTTTGGCCTAGGGCGGTTGTGGGGGGAGGGCTACGAAGAATTGTGTTGCTAATTTTTTTTTAGTACAAAATAGGTAATAATATCAAATGAACACTATTTTTTTAAACATGCAGATTGTGCTTTTCTGTGCATTGGCTTGATTCAAACGTTACAGAGCTGAGTCGACTCTCAATTGCCCCTTATCGTGATGCTTGTAGAGGAAAATCCAACCTAGTAGTTTTTTTCTTTTCACTAGCCGTTTTGAGAGCAGTAACCAATATGTAAAGTGTACAAATGGATATGAGGAAATTTTATTGCAAAACATTGCAGGCCCAGCGCATGGGCGTCGCAAAGGGGAGGGAAGAGGGCCATGGCCTCAACCTAGAATTAGAACTTTTACATTTGCATGTTGCAGTCTCTACAAAAATGTCATTCTCTTAGTTTCGAGAAGGAAAAAGTTCATCAGTTTTGGCCCCCTTAAAATCCTTTTGGCCACCTATGAAAAAATCCACTAGTGACCCCTCCCCTGGAAAAAATCCTCCCGACTCCCATGGGCTTAGACCTATCAGGGGAATTTACTGTTTCGGTTTAGTGTGTCAAAGTCATTTGCAGGGCTGCGGTTTGCCATCTGGTAAACATCTCAAAGAAAATCGTCGAGGTGCACGTAATGGAGAAGACTGCACTGTATCCGTACGTTTTCGTAATTGCCAACTGCATTTGTGCATAGCAAAACAAAAACTGTTTTTGGAATTTTCACTAGCAAAGAAAACATCCACCTTCGTCATGCCGCATGTAAAACCGGCTCTCATTTACTCCCTCGCAAGTATTTTATTGACAGTTGGTCAAGCCGCATGCCGACCATAGGTCGTCATACTCAAAACACGTTAGCTGCGTCCTGTGTTTGCTGAATCGTACTGATTGTTACGTGTGAAACAGGCGAAAGAACTTGTGGTTGTTCGTGTTTGAAATGCACTTGATCAAAGCTTGAGGTTGTACTGCAGATAAGAGCTATGTGTAGGGCTAGCAGTAGTATCCCACAATGAAAACATATTTGCTTCTACTGAGCAATGCAGTAGTTTCGTTAGGGTTTCTATTACGTGAAGCGCGTTTAGTATTTTTAGATGTGATCTTTTCCATTTTAATTTTCTTGAACAAAGTCATTCAGAAATCAGATTGCTATTGAGTACTTGCTCAAGTTTGTACTGCTCAAACGCTGTGCAAATCAGAGAAGATTTTAATGAGTTTGAATAGCAAGCAAAAGTCACTTTGCCAACTGGCAACCATACAAGTCTTCGCCTAAGAGATAATGAAATGGGAAACAGCAAAGAAATGACAAAAGCGCGTAGCGCGTTTGGATCTGATACCTTAGGTTTGTCCAATCACACAATTTGTCCAATCACACGGACCCTTATTTCTTAAATTGGTGGTCATTAACTGCTCAGGAGAAAGGTCTGTTTCAAGATTCAAACGAATTAAAACTGAATTAAAGGGTCGCAATATTCCAGGAGATGTTGTCCACACTAAGCATTCGGTACATTATGAGGACAAACGTAGTCAAACAAATTTTAATGAATTCCTGGATGATTTTGGTTATGAAGAAGGCCAGGAGGAAACTATTTTATTTGTTTACAGTGCTATGTTCAGCCTTACTTGATTCGATGATGTAAATTTTTATTTTTTAATACGCATTTCAAAGACAGCATAAGGGAAGTTTAAACCAGTCCTGTCGCCACGGGAGAGCATTGGTGGGCTCGGTCCCTTCAAAGTGAAATATGAATCACTATAAATCAGTGATTTTATAAAATTGTCAGAATGTCAAGTACCCATGCGCAAAGTTAAGCCCCTATTGATGACTTTCTGGCGACGGTTCTGATTTAAACCTCACGTACTTTCGCGAGCGGTTTCGTTGCGTTCGATTCTTAGCAGTCTAAAAAAGTAACAAACACGCAAATGATAAACCTAACAGTTGCAACCATTAAGGTGCGTTTTACTTGACGTGTTTTGATCGTGTGCATGAGATTTTTACAGCCGTGGTAAGCGATGCGCAAAGTGGTCATCACGCTGTGCTTTAATGTCTTTATGCTGCCGCACATATGTACAGTGTGTTTGCTTTTTTGAGCAGAGATAAGAAAAAACAGGTGTAAAAAGTATCAAAAAAAGTAAGCAATTTTTTTGTCAAACATTTAACCGTGACGGTTTCGGTTGGTTTGCCTGCAACAGGCCCGTAACCAGCTTGGGACACCAGGGGGAGCAAAGTATTTTTGCGAGGAGCCCAAATTTTTACCTGACCAGGGCTTAAGCTATGTCCAATAGTTTCAAACTATGTCCAACATAATTTTCCAGGAGGGCGAAAAGTTTTTCAGGAAGGGTGAAGCCCCACTGAGTCCCCACCAAGTTACGGGCCTGCAAAAATTAATAATCCTTTTCCTGCCAGCCAAGTACCATTTCAACAATGTCGTGCCACAACAAGCGCAGTGATAATGGAGCACTCTGGTGATGATTTACAGCTTTTTATTGACCGTACTTTTAGAGTGTCAATGTCGTCATCTTCGGCCTTGCGCAAATTGATTAACGCTTTTCTGTTTTCTTTCGGATCAGTGGGAGATGGGGCCTTACAAGTGGATTAGCTTAGGGCCTCGCATCAGCCAAATCCGGCCCTGCCCACGGCAAAGCGGCCCAGGGTCGATCAAGGACCAGGTGGCGTGATTACCTCCCCAACTTTGCTGGGTCCCGTATTGGTGTGTTGTAGCCAGCAGAACTACAGTATCAGGGGTTGCAGTTGACCATGAAGTATTTTGAGTCGTCCTTGGGCTGTTGCCCCACGACCCTCCCCAGAATAAAAGCGGATATGAAAATGAGTGAATGACTATATCCTTGTGAAATAAACTGTGATCGATTTACTGCCGCCATCTTTCTGGCTTGTAACTATGGAAAAATAGATATGCTTAAAAGTTTTAATCATCGCAGAAGTATGAAAGCAGAAAGCAAGCAGAAGTAACACCACGTGCGCGATGACTATTGCTGCGATCGGAAAGCTGGAGCGGCGTGTGCGCAAAGCTTCACACTGTGACAGCAAGCAACAATAGAGATCATGAGCCGCAATCACTCTACGCGTACGCTAGTCATTACATTCAATCGTCCACAAGTCAGTATCGGCAGAGATTCCACGCCACAATCACTCTGTTGCTTGTTCGCGCCACGTATATATTGCTGTTGTTCTTCTAGCACATCCCGTTCTTGGTGAATCGCACGTTCAACGCAACGCCAACCGAGAGGTTGCAACACTATAGTTTAACATTGGTAACTTGATTTTGGCTTCAGCATTGTGAGACGCTATACAATGTATTGACGTACAACTTATCTCATTTCTTTTCATCAGGTCCGGATTGACTTCTCAACGACGATCTTTCATATACGGTGTTGTGGAGAACCTTACAAAGTGCATTGGTATTATATGATGTTTTCTTTATGACCTCTATCGTTTGCTCCAATTTTCCAAAATACTATGCCCTATTTCGAAATTTTCATGCAAGAATGAAAACATAGTGTTTGTAGTTACAACAGATTTATCAACGGCAATTAATTGCTTTTTTCTTACATTTACTTTACATCAGTTGTTGATATTTATCCTTTTACAGTAGAGCTGAATGTGTTGTTTGTTTAATTTTTTGTTGCTTTGTGCAATCCTGAATCTTTAATCCACATGATTCTGGATTTGGTTTCCTCATCCTACTTTCTAACAAACTTGAGCTCAGCTGTCATGGTAATTGATCAACTGATCCAAATCTATCAGACTTTCATTTGCATCTAAAATGAAACATTCCTCATGACATTTTCGAAGCGTCTGTCTCCGCTCGCCAACCACTTATGTTTTAGTGGCTCAGGCAGTAATTCAAGCATGAGTTTCATGTATGAATGTATACTTTAGTGGGTAGTAAATCAGGCCTGGGTTTCTATGGGTTTTATATGATGGTTGTAGACGTGTTCAATAAATATGAGCTTTTTCGAAAAAGTTTAGGAATGAACAATTTTTAGCAAATATGGATACCCATTTGCAGGCACCTTTCAGGAATTTATAGAAAGTTGATCCCTAACTCACAGGCACAAACATAAAATCATGAAACACACCTTAACACTTCCCTGTTTGAAATGCAATTTAACTTGGAATATTTTGACGAGTTCATGGTTTAAGCTTCCGTATTTATAAAAGAAGTTCTTGGGAGTAAAACTTCACAAACCCTGCAATCACAGAAAAAGAAGCAGGTTCAAACCAGGACATAATTATTGAGTCTCATGATCTTGCGTTCAACGAATGTTGTTCACCTGTCAGTGTGGTTGCACTGTTCACAACGAAATATATCGTTCTGTTTCCAAAACTGAAGCAATGAGTTGTGGAGTGAAAATTCAAACGATATCCAACATTTTATGAAGTGGTATTGTGAAAACAAAGCAAGGAATTGCTAAAATTTAGCAAATGTACTCTTTGCTCTTATTAAAACTATTGTTTCTGTTCTTCAATTAAGCATCATTAAGACTCTCCGTGGATTGTTTCGAGTTTCAAGAGCAGCTTGCGGGGGCCCATCTGCGCCAGGACCACACGGTAATTTTCGTGCGGCAAGTGATTACTGCATTGGCGGCAAGTTTAGGAAAGTATCGCGCTTGACGTTTTCACATGGACCCAGAGCATAAGCATAGAGACCAGGAATCGAACCCCACCTTCCAACTTCAGTGGCGCGTGATCAACCAACTGTACCACTTGGCCGACTTCTTCCTGTCTTCATTTAATGACTTTTATAAGAAACCTAATCGACATTTCAGGCATTTTTTCTATGAAGTCAGCCTTTGATAAAGAATTTTCTATTATTTATACACCTTCACATGTTTGGAAAATGTCAACAAAACAATTTAATATTGTTTATCCTGCAGATAACATTGATATTTCAAAACTGAACCAGTATCCCAGTGTTGCTGCCCCAGCAAAGTTCATAACAGACAGCATGGTCCGAGATAATGCGAATGTTACACCAGGATATATACAGTTTCGGAAATATGACGCTTACGGGTACCCATACCCCATGTGCCCGGGCGTAAGGTAAACGTTTGGTTTCGTTTTCAGGACGTGAGTTTCTGTGTGCAATCCTTCAATGACTGTTTTAAATAATAACGTGTGGCTGTTGCCAGGACCACAACCAGTGGGATTTTCGTGGGGGAAATATGATTGTCACTTTTGGTATTATTTGCAGGGGGGAAAAATTATTACAACTTGTTGTTGTACATAAAACAAAACATAAATTTAGTGGGGAAAATACCCGGTTGTCTTCCCCCCTCCGGTTGTGGGCCTGGCTGTTACAGCTCCATTTCTGGTTGTAACGCAGACGATTATCCACAAGTGTGTGCTGAATTCTCAACTTGTAATGAGATGCTTCTTTTGCGGTGAAGCAAACGTATCAAGAGGCGCTTGTCTTTGTTTGTTTCTTGTTTACCCAAGTACGTATTTCGTATTTTATGTTAGAAATCAAGAGCTCCAAAAAGTTTAACTGACAAATTGTTGCATGCTTCAAAAATACACTGACTTCAAAGGACGTTTTTCTTTCACAAAACCAAGGTATTGGGTGCCAAGGTCTACCGCAGGTAGGCTACGTGATTAGCAGGAATGAATATTGATAATTTTTCGTGCAGGGTGGAAAATGGAACAGACCCAGCGTTACATTGCGTCGGTTCCGTTCAATCTGGCTACACGCTTCGCAGACGTTGTGGGGACTTTGCAGGTGAGGATCGAATTGCTTTTAATGTACACAGTTTTAGAAATATGAAAAGAACACACAAGTATGAATTTTGAACTTGGACAACAAATGTAACTAGCCGAAACTTGGCATTGGAAAAAGTTACGATTACTCAAAAAGAGATTTCACAAACACACCGAATACAATATACGTCTTTAAAATGGAAGTACATTTTTACTTCTGAGGAAAGTCCAGTACTTCATAGATCCGAAGATAAAACACTGAAAGGTAAAAAATTCTAATGAACACTTTCCAAAGAGCTGTTTTTATGAAAACTGAAAAACTGAATACAGGGCTTGAATAGAAATCGGAATGGGACTTTTGGTGTCTCTCTTTTGGCGGCAACTAATTGGCGCCGAGCTGTTTTTGTGCTGAGCTGCAAACGACGTTTTTTTCTTTACAGTAATAAAGAATCATTTTTTCACTTTTTCCTAGAGCTCATACCACAAATAGATGAAAAGATTCTTAACATGAAGGATAAACGAACGTTTTCCCAAAATGGTATCTGTCCCATCTTGCGAGGTCTTGTTTTTTGCGAGGCCTAGCTCGCAATTGCAATATGCACTGAAGTTTTGTCCATGTTTTCATCAATTTTTATCACACACTTGTCAGACTCTAAACTAGCCCTTAAACCAGCTAATCGCCGAAACAGCTTAGTGCCAGAACGGATGGCGCCAAATGCCGGCGCCAATAGTCGTTACCAAAACGACGGCGCCTAAAAGCACTCAACCCAATAGGAATTTGTTCTTTGCGTATGACCAATAACAGAATTTTCTCAGTTAGTTTAAATGCAAGTCTTTTACATAATAAAAGTCAACTTGTTTTTGCTCATTTGAAAATTGCACTTGAAGACAACAGCACATAAAATTCACTGCCTGCAAAAACATGTTCATTTGGAACGCTTTTGGAAATGTTCCAAAACGTGTTAAGCAGGTTACTGGTTTTGCAGATTTTTTTACCTCAAATGCAAGATCTGATGCACGGTCAACGTTATTTTGTGCTTTGATTGCAGTTTTATTTAATGTAAGACTCATCTTCACTAAATTTTGTCAATATTTTGTGAAAACCAAATTGCACGAACACCATCACAGGTTAAGGAAAACAAAAAAAACTTTGCTTTCATTTGCTTCTTTACAAGTACAAAGACATTTTACCAAAAAGAGCTCTTTAATGCCAGCAACTAGGTTCCTGTTAGGAATGATATCGAAATAACAAACAACAGTGTGAGATGCATTATCGAGTCAAAGTAATTTGAAGATCTAAATACGGCTGCGGAAAGTGCGGCAAATCATATACTCCTGATTTCATTTGAGAAGATTTCAGCAATGCTTAAATTTTTTTGCACATCTTGAATATTGCGTTTTACAGCTTGGGACAAACTTCCAGAGCACAGGCAAACTAGAGTGCCTTCCAAAGATGGGTATATTGGCAATAGAATCACCGACATCACATCAACTATCGTCATATTTTCGAGATGAAAATATTACTGGAAAATTAGCAGAAACAACGGAAGTCATTTTTAACAAGCGCGATCGTTTCATTTCTTCTGAACGTTCGCACTGATGGATGATGCAATATTTGCCATTTTCGATGCGTATTCGTTACTTCCATATTATTTGCTATTCTTTGCAATTTGACGGTTTTTCGTTCATATTCGTATGCTCTGTATGTAAACGTAGGTTAGATAATCTTGGTCACAAATTCGTGAACTAGCTTCATTGCATTTTTGATTTTCAAATATTCACCTACAGTATTGGCTTCATAGTAATGCAGTATGTAATTTTCTTGATGTGTTCTTTTAAAAATTACGCACATGTTGCTTTACCTAAAGTCAGATTCTGTTCTTACCTTATTAACGTGTTTGAAAAGAAATGTGCAGATGGTACTTCAAATGTTCATAATATCTTTTATCGCGTTTCAGATTATTAAATTCATTAAACCTATACCACCAAATGATCAACAAGAACGAAAACAATTGATTTGAATTTCAGTTGCAGTTTCAAACAACTTCTTTACATTTATTTTTCCTCTCTGTAACTACGAACGCAAATAAATGGAACAAATTTCTTGCATTAGTGAAAAAAAGTGATTCTGCGCACATCATGTTCTTCAGAATGAAAGAAAATATGGACTTTTCCACCTATACAAAGGTGGAAACTTAGTTTTACTGGTCACGAAAGATTATTGTAATTTCGATAGTGGAGACAGAGAAAAGGATTTCAACGATAATCAACCATGAAACAAATGAACCAAGAAAAAGCAATTTAAACCATATAGTAATCTTTGAGTGATCTCTGAAAGATGGCTTAATCCAATCACGTGTTGTTGATAGTGAAAATATTCCGTACGTCGTTAAGCTAGTTTTGTCAAGCTGGTCGTCGTTTATTTGTGCACACACACTGAGTTGTGCACCAGCAACACAACACAATCACGTTTTGCCCCCGCAACATAGCATATGTTGGAAGCAGGCACCTCGTGCACTTTGGCTTGCCACACTTGTTGCAGCGGCACTGGCTTTCTGTCAGCCTTCCTTGTATACTCACAGCAGCGCAGAGACCTCGGTTTCGCAGATTCTTTTAAGTTTGGTCTTGCAGCGTGTACACCACGTTTTTGTGAGTCAGTTGTTCGTTCTTGCTTCGCATATGGTACATATTGGCTATTTCTGCTGTGCGACATGATCGTCGAAGCATTTTCAACCGCTGCTAATCAGAAGCCTTATCTAAATAAAGCGTTGTGCACCAGGAAATCCGCGAGAACGAACTGCTGGCAGTGCATCACTTTGAAACCTTCCCTGTTTGATTGAAAACATGTGCTGAACGCAGGCACTAAGCTTGCAAAGTCAGGAGAATATCACCTGGTAAATGCCAGAAAGGCACACATTCACCACAATCCGGGTTGTTTCAACCCAAAGGCACAAACTTTTCCTGACAGCGGAAATGTACAGTATGGGAGCACGAACTCGATTGCACCAGCGCGGTAGTCCGACTAATACCGGCAGCTACTGAAGCGTTGAGAGCGGTGCTGAGTTTGTTTACATAAGCAAATAGTAGGGGACCCGTAACGTGGGGTTGATCAGACCCCGTTTTGTCGTTCTAGGGCAACGCTTCTTAACCTTTTTCTACCACAGCACCCCTTTTAGTCACGCCTAATCAGTCCAGCACACCCTACCATTGGCTAACACCTGGTTACTATAAGGATAAAGTAAAGAACATTGCGGTGTATCTTGATCATATGCACATATGCAACCTTCCCCAGCACCCCCTGAAATTGATTTCAGCACCCCATTGGGTGCGAACACTACAGGTTAAGAACTTTTTTCTCCAATAAATTCTCTAGCTCTGGAGAGAATATGAACCAACAAACGTTCCTGAATTTTGTTATATCTTTTCATTTTCAACACCAACGGTAACTTTGACTCCTTCGACATGTATTAACAGAAAGGAAGGTGATAATGTAACTTTCCAATGCTCTGACGTCGGTGGATTTCCAGGTGCAACAACGTACAAGTTGTTCCTATTGTACTCATTTTTATAACCACGACTTCCCTCGACAATAGGATTCTTTACGCAATGTTCACCTATTTGCTTGTTTTCCGAGGTACGGAGAGCTTTCCAAATATTATGCTTGCTAAAGCTGAAGGTGACTGTCACTTTTTCCGAGTATATTTCTGCGTTTAATGAAATGTGAAGATTTCGCTGTTATACAGGTATATTACAGGCATATTGTGGAAACTGATCACTACGAACAGTGCATAAAAATACATTTTCATTTAAAAAAAAGGACCAAAGATCTCTCCAGTAAAAAATGCAAAATTGCGTAAAAAATTTCTGAAACCTGGCAATAAGCAAACCTCTCTCAATTTATTTTCACCAAATGTCTGGTCCTGAAAAAGCACGATGTGTGTGTTTGATCAAGACAGGCGCGTTGAATCCAAATATAACGTGGCTTTTTTAATTCTTTTTTACTTATACATCAGGGGAGTTTAAAATGATATATGCACCACTGAAGTCAAACGTTACTCTATTAGCACTTGATACATAGTTAATTTGTTACATCACCAACAGCATCAGGTTAATCATCGAAAATTGGAATTTACACAGTCTCTGCACTTTTGTGCCATTTGTCGACACAAGCATACTAAAGGAATTAATGTTTTAAACAAGCCTCAGAAAACCCAACAACATACATAGTAATGCTATGAATTTTTGTAAAATATTTGACCGTTCATACTCCAAATCAGAAATGTCTCGTTTTATCTGCCAGCATTTATCTGCAGGGATTCCAACCAACCGAACGCTAATCTTTGAACTATTTCTCAATTTATGCACTGCCTTGGTAGAATATTTCACCACGTTCTTCTGAATTATCTTCCAAAATATGCTATTATTGCAACATCCAAATGTTTCAATTATGGAAACGCAGTATTACGTGAGCTTTATCACACAATCGTCAAAAAACGGTAGTTTTAAAATATCTCTATCGTTTCAGCTTTCAAAGTGTTCTTTGTTCTGATCTTCACCTATGGTCAGGGCTACCAATGCCATACCGTCCTTATTTCTACAACTTGTTCTTATCTTGCAGTACTACGTCTTAGAAAATATTCCTGTCCTTATATCTAAGACATGTCCTCATTTGTGACTAGCGTCCTTCTTCTTTCTTATTTTCTATAGCATAACAATTTTAAATAAGCAACATCTGATAGACATACAGACTATTTATATTTCATCGTAAACATTTTGTAATCAAAATTTTTTGATGTTATAAAAGTGGTATAATCTTGCAGCACAGGGACGTAACGCACTATCGGGCATTGTTAGCACTGTAAGCTGTCTACTCTGGTTAGGATTCTCAGAAAAGCTGTTTTTAGCGAAGGCTTAGCATTTAATTGATTCAAGAAATAAGCAATCAAAAAAATACTTTCCGTGACGATTCCAAGAAGGAAGCCGAAAATAAGACATTGCTGAAGAAAATGGTTCCTGGAGATAAATAGACAAATATATGGTCTGACGTTAGTTGTGCAAACAGAAACAATTGCATTCTTTTCGGGTAATAAAATCAAATTTTCCTCACCCGTCCTTATTTTTGGTTCTGGATCGATGGCATAGCCCTTCCTATGGTCATGTATCTTAAATTATGACTGAAAAAGTCCTTGTGAAATGCAAGCCACAATGATAGGATTTTTAAGAACAGTTCACGGATTTACGCAACGCGACAAAGTGAAATTCGTAAAACCGTGAATTTCGAGTTATTTGTTCAATTAGAGAGATCACAGTTACTATTGTTTGGTCACAGAAATTCCCAAGAAAGGTTGGCGTTGGGAATACCGTTGGATACCTGTGGAAGATATATAGCATACCAACAAACTAAACACAAAAACTAACAATCAAATCATAATCCTCCCCAGAGTGAAATACCGTTACCCCTTTGCGATGTTTATCGATATGCCTGCATTCTGTATATTTTTACCATTTATTTGACCTTCCTTATACCCCGTGTGGTATTCATTTAACGGTCCTTGTACCTCGCTCCATTACGCTTAGCATTTACTATTGAAGACTGTCTATAGAGTACATCACGCAACTCTACAACCAGGGACGCGGGAACGAGGTGCATAACGGTGTCACGACCCCTGACCTTTGAAAGCGGGACAACGGGGGCACAGGTGCCCTTACACAGCTGTATGATAGGCAGTTTCATGGTTTACCAAGATTGACTTGAAATAAATTTCGGAAAGTTCAGAGTGGTTTTCTATAATTTCTGTTATTAGTTTTGAGGTCAACATTTTTCCTGAACATGTAAATATACGAAAAGAATGACATGCATGGGTGCGCTTTTACACTGAACTCGCACAAACAGTTTTGAACTCGTGGTATGTCAAAGCGTAATACTGCGTAAAGACGTGACAGTGCGCACTATATTACATCAACATCGTAGCCGTCTTGTCCATTGCAAGTGATTTTAGGTTACGCCTACTCACTGTCATCATGCCGAGAGCAGAAAGAACAAAAAAGCTGCTGTGAAAGTTCTTGCCAAGGCAGCAACCCAACCTGGCCAGTTGCGGATAACATCACTATTTTTAACCATTAGCCAAGTGTCAGCCAGCAAAACTTGAAGAAATTAGCACAGCAAAGAAAAGCAGGTTGTAGCAGATGGACTGCAAGTTGTAAAATTTGCACACAGCACGCCTGTTTACTCAGGCTTTATACTTAGCCCTTAACACAAAACATAAGTTCAAGCAAACAAGAAACAAGCAAGAACCTTCCCATAAGGAAGCAGCAACCGAATGCAGCTAACAGCTACGCAAGAAATAGTACGAACGAAATGCACCAATCAAGCAATCACCCTCGAGCAAACACATGCACATCCAATCTTTGCACCACATTCACCACACTCCCTCCTTAAAACGAAATCTACCAAGACGGTACGACCAGAACCGTCGCCAGAAAGTATTAAATAGGGGGCCTTTACGTTTGTTCAGGGGGGCTTGACATTCTAAAATTTGATAAAAACTTAACCGATTTATATGCTTCATAATTCAATTTGGGGGGCTTGGAGCAGTGTTTGGGGGGCTAAGCCCCCAAAAGCCCCCCCTTGGCGACGGGACTCGGTACAACGCTACAGCGATCCACAGGTTTCCGTGGCCGTGTGGACCTTCGCACAGCGGGAACAGGTGACTTTGCAGCGTCTGTATGCAAGCTTTCTTCAGCTCGCTCGCCGCCGTCTTGTAAAACTGCGCGATCATCGCAGCGACGGCGCTCTCTGGTAAGGCGGGATCACTAACAGAGTTTAAAATGTTCACCGTGACCCGGCACAAAGTCGACCGGGTTATGTACTGTTTGAAGTGCTTCGCTGTGCACTTCTGCGTTTGCTTCGTTCTGCTCAGAAGGTGAACCTGGTTCAAACTTTCCCACGGGCGCAATATCTCGCGGAGGCACCGTCGACTCTCCGCCAGACGGGAATAGGATTTGAGCATAGTTGGGTGTCGCATGCGCAAGCTCAGCTTCGTCAACAATTGGGTCATACTGAGATGAACGCAAATGTCTCTTTAGAAATACAGAAATACAGGTCCAGGCGCACTCGACCAAGTGGGAATCGACACAACAAAAGTCGATCGATGTGTAAAATGAAATAGACGCTCATGCGGCGTCGCGTTCGTCGCCGTACACAACAGAAAACGTATGGAATGCAAGGCATCAGATAAAACACATTCCCAATGCGCAATGTCCAGTTTCTGAGACTTGATCGCACGTTTGACCGGTGTCCAAAGTATGCCATTATAGCGTTCAGATTGTCCATTTCCCGGAGCATTTTAAACCGACTTTCGGCTGCGGGCGACACCACGCTGACGCAAAAACATCGTCAACTCGTTTGACATAAAAGCCGCACCTCTATCGGAATGTATGTATGCAGGCATACCAAACAACGCAAAAAGCTGATTGAAATGAGCTATCGCCGTCTTAGCACAAGGAAAAGAGAACGGGAAACACGAAAACTCGTCTGCAATTGTTAGCAAGTAGAGATTCTTCTTGGATGAAGGAAGCGGTCCTTTAAAACCTATGTCCAAGCGTTCGAACCACTGCGTCTCTTTAATGGGCTGAGCTGAAGGTGGTTTACAAAAGTTCGGTTTGGCTTCTGAACACACGCGACAACCGCCGACAGTCTTCCGCACATCAGCTAAAGAATACGGCAAATTTCTAGCACAAATAATGCAAACGCGTAGTTCCAGAGTGGCACAATCACGCGTGAATGGTATAAAGAGTACTTTCGTGCAAACTCGCGCAGTATGCCTTGGAAAGGGCGTCAGGGAGTGACTTTAACTCACCTGGACGAAACACTATCTCAAACCGAATTCGCTGAGTTGCATAGGCCAACGTATTATCTTCTCGTTTTTGTCCTGTTGTGTGAGGCACCTCGTACATAAAAGAAACGGACTGCTGATCCGTTAAAACTTCAAATCGACGGCCACTAAGTAGATGAGCCCATTTTCGAATGGCTTCAACCATAGCACAAGCTTCCTTTTCCACACTTGACTGATGTAACTCGTATTTGCTTTTAAGACTCTCGAGAAAAATGCCACAGGTGGACCTTCTTGATTCAATGTAGCGGAAATCGCATTATCTGAAGGGTCCGTTTCCAGAACAAAAGGCAACTTTCCATCGATCACCTTAAGGGTAGTTGAAGTTAAATCCTGCTTTAGTGTTTTTGAAGTTTGCAAAGCCTCCTCACGCAAGGGAAACTCTTTCGTTGCAATCAACGGCTTTGTTTTTTCTGAAAAACAAGGAACCCACTGAGAGTAATATGCAAACATTCCCACAAGGCGTTGGAGCTCCTTGCCAGTGTTCGGCATTGTCAATTCTAATAGAGGCTTGACACGGTCACAATCCCGCTGCAACATGCCGTTCGAAGTGTGGTAGCCCAACAACTTTATAGAATCGGTGGCGTAGGTACACTTCCCTTCGTTGAAAGTAAGATAACATTTTTTCTTTGCATTTAGAAAGCATTTCAGATTCTCATCAATCATGCTCTTCACGAGTCCGTCCACATACTATAATGTCATCCAAATAAGCATACGTTCCCTTGCAGTTATACTTTGAAATATTTTCGTTTACCTGGCGCTGAAAACAGGGAACGGCATTCTTCAGTCCAAAGGGTATGCGTTTGAATTGGTAAAGCTGGCCATTGGCTTCGAATGCAGTAAAAAACTTTCTTGGGGCAGAATAGTCACTTGCTGATACGCGCTCTTTAAATCCAGGCTGGAGGGCCTATTGTATTGAGCCATAATATTCACAACGAGATGTATACGTGGCAACGGGTACGCATCAATCAAAGTGAATTTGTTTGTAGTTTGGCTACAGTCAATGCACAAGCGTTTTATATAAGTGATGTTGCTGACTACTACAACTTACGCTCTCCAAGGAGACGAGCTTGCTTCGATTATACCATCACGAAGCATCTGCTCTGTCTGCGTGCCAGTGAACGCTCGATCCGACGGCGAGTAATTTCTTGCCTTGGAGGCGACAAGTCTGCAGCCAGGCGTTAAATGCTCGAAAAGTCGAATTGGCTTAACTCCTTTTAATACATCCCAAGAATTCAAATTCAAAGGACACGTGTGGGACAGCCAACCCCGAAACTATAACACTTTGATGTCCTCTAAGAAACTCTCGGCCCCAGTATAACATCCTACATCACTAACATGTTCACTTTGTCGAAGCTTCGATCGAGTAGGTCTATTTGAACGTTACGTGAGACCCCGGCTCTCACAGTTGAGCCTAAACAGCCAGTTCAATTTCTTCCTTCATGCTGTCGTCCACTGACAGATTTGTTCCACTAATGAACGCTTTATCAATATGGTTCCGTTTTGCGCCCGTGTCTATTTGGCAGTTTGCCTTAACTTAATGTAGGTGTTTTCCAAGCAATCGATAACATCCTGATATGAAACGCACTCACGGATGTAGGTATATACCAAATTTGGAAGCGTCAAGTAAACTGATCAGAACATCAAGTTTGTCTTCCGCAGAGATGTTATCGATTCTGCGCAAGTATTTTTCCAACGTACGCTTCCAGTGCTGCCACCTCCTGGCACCATCCGCAGTGTCAGCTTCAGCAGAGAACATTTGTGGTCTCAAGCGTTTGTCCATTTTAGCAACATAAATTGTTGTAACATTTGTACAAAGAACGCCTATCTACTTAAGCTTTGTTTTGCTATCACTGGACGTAGTCCTTCAACACAAAACATAAGTTACTACACTTTTCCTTGGTGTCAAACAACCACCACACATGCATCGCAAATCATCCCTTCTCTTGCAGCCGTAGCGGGACCATTCCACGGTCCATACGTTGGCTGCGATCGACTGGTGGGACACTACTTGTGTAACACGGATGGGCATCTGATGGGCCCCTGCTGACCCCTCGTGATACTCCAAAGCAGAGTTCCCTCGGTCTTCGAGTTCAAGTTCCCTCGGTCTTCAGAGTTCCCTCGGTCTTCGGCTTCCCTCGGTCTTCGAGGTGATACAGAAAACTGTAAAAATTACGAACGTAATCTAAAATAATAACAGCAGTTTGCAAATAGAAGTAACTGTTATTTCTCTGATATTCACCCTTTCCTCTTTGGGCAACGGTCTCACCTGCTTTCCTGATCTCATGCAGTTATTTGCTTCATCGACCAGGGCCATTATTACGTTGCAATGCGCACACAACAATCGATATTTATCAAACTTATGGTTCTAATTTGTTAACATTGTGACACTGGGGTAGTCTGCAGCCCCAATGGGCCCTGTTCTTTGCACATTCCCACTTCTCCATACACTTTGTGAAATGTCTACTTGGGTTCTATTACAGTTTTATGCAACGGTGCTAAGCATCACAGCTGTGTTAGCGCGGTCCATGCGTGTGCTTATCTTTTGTTGCCGCCACGTGTCTATTCTCGTGTTCTTTCATGAATCTGTGAGTTCCTTGCTACTACCATGTATGCATAAGTTCTGCTCTGTTGTGTGTGGGTGCGAAGATGTGAACGATCCACAATGAGGTATCTACAACGCAGGATTGCGAAAAGGAGGAGAGCAGATACACAGTGTAGAGTTTTTAAGAACAATTTTCTCAGTTATTCAGTTTGCTCTGTATTGTATTTAGCATCAGTATAACAATCCTGCCGCTCAAGGCTCCCACGCACGCACTAAAATGACATTCTAAAATTTGCAGTTCGGGAGGATTTCACATATGATGTTGATGCGGTTGTGATCATCCCATTCGTCGAATTTTCTATTCACTGTACCGTGGAAAAGATTCCATTTCGGCAAAAATAAAATATTCCAGTAGTGATCTTTCCTGACAATGACCAAAAAACGGAAATTACAGAAAGACAGAAAGCACATGAAACGTTTGGCAAATCAAAGCAAACATTTTCAATGCTTTGAGCAAAATCAGTCAAAATGCCACCATAGCCAACGTCTGGCAAAATGAACATTGTGAATTTACCTCTAATACACTATGCCACAACCGCCTTGAGAAAATCTGCAGAAAAATACCGCGTAGAACCAGAGCGGGATTTATAGTGTTGACTGCCCACACGCTACAGACATGTTGCTAAAGTTTCGCCGCACCATTTCCTCAGACTCTTTTATTGCAAATCAAGTTTACGAAATACTGATATCAAATAGATGGGTGGAAAGCTAACTGAAGCCACATCCTCCTCGCCTCACAGTCACCGGAATGAAACAGGAGAAATAGACATAAAGGGTAAGGTTAGAATGGGTGCTGTAAAATGCAGAAGCAAGGGACTAAAAAAAACTTTCAAAAAAAACGTTTTCCGTCCCTGGAAATTCTGCCGCCCTAGGCTGTAATCTCCAAAGCCTCTACTGTAATGGAAATCCGAGCCTGCTCGGAACAGTGAGAACTATTTATCTGATGCATAACGGATTTACGATAAACACAGAGCTTTTTGAAAAACTTGTAAGTGTTATTTTTGGCCAAGGCAGATTTTGTTGGCCAGAACAACAAAAAATTAATCTAGCAAACAACCACAAACCAGGAAGCAAGGCCTGTCAACGATCTGACTAGGTCACGTATGAAGATGGTCAGACAGAAGGCATGAGAGGTTAGCTTGCTTGGGGGTCACATTCTTTTGGTAAGTTTGATGAGGTACGAACACGTGAAAAATACAGTTGTATACGAAATGGTAACATATTTGGCCAAACCGAGGGAACGAAATTGATTAAATTGTAGGAGCAAGATACAAACTAACAAATGTCTGCGAGGTGCTTTTTAGGTTATGATACTCACACACGGGAATTGCAATCGTGAAAGCAGATTGAGCGTGTATCCCGCCTGAGGGAATAGATTGTCAGAAATGTCGAAACGTAAATCACCTCCTTTCACATTGTTTGACCACGTTCAGATAATCCAGCCAGATAAG
>Ga0210059_1003190_pt1 | contig 26124 bp, 8 predicted proteins | sample Ectturendosymbi2_FD_188042 | JGI IMG/M metagenome (GOLD analysis project Ga0210059, IMG submission 188042) | Ecteinascidia turbinata endosymbiont from Florida, USA - Sample 2 (SPAdes) (version 2) | ecosystem: Host-associated > Tunicates > Ascidians > Unclassified | place: Key West, Florida... | reverse complement strand
TGGGGGGGGGGGGAATTAGTGGTGAAATTTGATTTTTCCCACTCAAAACTATGAAAACAACGTTTTTTTGCTAAAAATTTCTAAATCTCCCCTGCCCACCCTTCCGACGCCCATGTGCACCATTATCTTATATTAGAAACTTGCCATTCTCTCTGTGCACAGGTGTACCTCTGGAAGCAATTGTTGAATTAAAACTAGAACGTTTCCTGTGCCATCCTTTTCAGATGGGAAAGTTTATTTATGTAGCACATAGGTGTGCAAGTATCAGTGTTGTTTAGTTCCAGTGTCACAAATATGACGACAAAAGCTTAGAAATGTTGTAACAAAGCTTAGGGAAGTGTGTATGGTACTTTCAATAACATATGGCAGGATGCATTTCTTACAGAATTACAATTTTTAGCCATGTGGAAGTGTCGTTGGTGACACGTATGCAGGCAGCATGTCATGCACGCCGTTTTACTATGCACTGATGTAGGAGGCGGGGTTGCAGAAGTGAAAGCGCAACCCAAAAGTTCTGGTGAAAATTCGAGCAAAGTGTCTTAGAATCTGGGAAAAATCCGTGGAAATCTGGGAAAAATCCGTGGAAATCTGGGAAAAATCTCTGAAAACCTTCACAAAACCTTCACAAAATCCCTGAAAATCTGAGCAAATTCCCTGAAAATATAAGCAAAAATGGCGCCCAAAATGACATGAAGAGCTTTTTTAAAGGTCATGTTGTTAGTTTTTTTCCGGGCAAGTTTGGTAGAATTCAGGAAAAAATCCTTCATATCCCCAAAAATTTCCCTGCTCCTACACTTATGGCGTTATCGTATGTAAAGTAAAACAAGGGGTTTTTCGCAAACTGAAAGTTATTTTTGCATTTCCATGCTAACAATAAAATCTAAGGTTAATCGGCCTAAATGAGTAATGCTTCTACAAAAGCCTGTGATCCACCATACAGCCTTTTGTCAGAAACATTTAAGAGATTTAGACAAAAACCAACGTAACTTCAAACACGTCGGCTTTGTTTGCGTTTCCTTTCATTGTATTTCTGACGAAAATCTTCGTATATAGTGACGATATTTTGCTCTTTAAATGATTTTGAATGATTTCAAGATGTGTTTATCAAGCTTTTTCAAAATTCAAAGTTGCAAATTCTTGTAGTTGTTGTGCATGAAAAATTGAACCAGGCAAGCCTCAAAATGTTGCGCTTCTTGCCTCCTACTGTTATGGGACAGCATGAACACTTTCACAGCTATATGACTTATGAAACAAAAACAACAAGTCAAGACAAATTACAACATTCCAACACCATTTTCTACGCCAAACGTGTGTTTCGTGATTATTTCAAAATACGTTTCTAACTGAACACTGGGTAATGTTTGGGTGAATATTCTTGACGGCATAGGTGTAGCCACGGGGTCCCGGGGGGACATGGCTCCCGAAATTTTAACATATGTAGTCATTGTGTGCTTTGATAGGCGATATCCCAAACACAGTGTTATTCACCTAAAATCAAACATTTTGGCCACCCCAAAATCTTGGGCTGGCTACGCTACTGCTTGACCGTAATACTCACCAGAACATTGGGTAATGTTCGGGTGAATATTCATGTCGGTGATACTCACCATAATAATTAAACTGTATTTCCAATGAAAACATAGTATAATGGTTCCTTTTCTTGCTAAAGCGGCAAATCTGCCAAGAATGTCAAAAGAAGATGATGAAGTTGACACAAAACATTTTACCTGAAGCATTGCACGATATCATCCATGCCAGTGTAAAAAAGTCCAGAAGACGCGAAAAGTATTGGATTTCCGTAATTTCGAGGAAAGTTCCTAAATGTGCATAACCTGTAGGTTTCTCGCCGAACATCTACAGCGGAGTCTGAGGGAGCTGAAGAGAGTATGCTGCAAAACATAGAAGAGAATCTTGTACAAGTTCTAATCTTTGTTTTCCTACAGAAATAATGAATTTTATTAATAATCTAAACAAATTTGAAGGTAGTAAGGGGTTTATCGTCGTTTTTCGGAAAAAAAAACTCATTGTAGTTCAAAATACAATACCCTGTAGTTCAAGCTGCCAGTGCTTTATAGAGTTGAATCAAAAGACCATTTACATTTTCTTAAGTTTTTAATTCTTGTTTGCTTCTCAGAAACCAAAATATACATGTACACCAGACAGACCAACAGGGATATTTGAGCTTCTGGAAAAGCAAAGAGCAAACCATTCTTGATTGTATATGACTTCACGTAAATGTACACCCTATCAGAAGAAAAGCGTATTTAGAAATAACGAAAGTATACATCAAGTTGCAAAATACCTTCTAAATCAGGCCTTTTGCAAGTCGTCATGCATTGGCTTAAATTATTTTGTCCATCTTACTACATATGAAAATCTAGTAAATAACTGTTCAAAAGATTTCAAAGTTCTTCTTCACTGTCATTGTAAAAAGTGTCCTAATGAACTTATCTTGCTGGTAAACGTTTTTCACTGTACATCGAATGTTTGAAACAAACACTTGGTTTACATGTTTCATAGAAACGTTTTGACATCTGGCAAAAAGTGCGTGTTTAGGTAAATAAGTTTAGCTACCTAAAAAATACTTTTTTCCAACTGTCTTCATACCTGGATGTATCCTTTATTGCCATTTTATACTTCTTTCGCGTCTTCTCACCACTGGCAACGACCCGATGGTGAAGATAAGCTTATAAAGCCTCAGCCGAGGTTTTTGCACCATCATGGTCACGCCACCTATTTACTGCTTGGTTCTTCGTTGCTTGGTAACTGCTTCTGTTGACTGTGCTCTTAGAGACGACTGTTTGTCTTCATTGTTTGCCCACATTCGGATTTTGTGAACAATCGCAATAGCATCATAATGGGCTTTTGAGTACAAATCATTGCAGCTTTGCTCAAGCAAATGCCGCAGGAAGTCAGGAAGGCAGAGCGTTCAGCAACAACTTTTTGGTGTGTTTTTTTTGAGTTACAACAAAATTGGATCAGGTCTGAATTATAGAATAATGAGTCTATGCTGTGCAATTTTCTAAAAGGGCCTACAATTTGTGACTTGGGCAATTTGTTGGGGCAACGTTCGGTACCAAAGGAATTTCACTGCCGTTATAATGAATAAAAATAAGCTGATTTTTCCAACTAACAATATTTACGCCATTTCACAACGTTTAGTGATATAGAATGGTCAGGAATATGTGCCAAAGCCAAAACCTGCTATAGTATTTTCAGATTGGGCCTTAAACGTGCAAAAAAACATGATGAAAAACGCTCCCACACAACTTAACTTCCCACAAATCAAAGCATATAAGTCAGCTTTATCCAATTCATCTTTCACACAACTCAACCTCTCACAATGCCAATATAGGTTACTTGATGTGCTGAGGTTGTTAAATTTTGATTTTGGGTGGTTGTTTGCTTTGGTGGAGCCTGTTCTTTGCGATGAGTTTATTGTGTTTTAATCGACATTACGAGACTCACGTGGCGCATAGTATTGCTGCGTTGCCTTCAGTCAGCTAGTATAACCTGATTTAAGTTGGATTTCAGTACAAAATTTGCTTTTTTTATTTACAATTTACTGCACAGCTGACTAAAGCTGCCAATCACAAAAACCTGTGAAGAGAGTTTAGTCTGCACAATCACCTAAAAGCAAATATTCACACTTCCTAAGATACAGGGCCGGCCTTAAGCCGATGAAACCGATGCAGCTGCATTGGGCCTCGCGCCTCTGGGGCCCCGCACCGTGGTGTTTGGGTAGATTGTTCATTTTTGCCAGATACACCTTGCGCTTGAGTATTCAATAGATTGACAAAGAACGCTCTCGTCAGAACTAGCAAATTTCCTCTTGAACGTTAGCAAAGAGGCTCAATTCCGTGATAGTGCTTTACTATATATCTGCGCTCTACCACGATCGTAACACGGTTGACTGAACACGATGCCGTCATAAAGCACTGTTCAGAGGGGCTCCGCGCCTAGGTCTTGCATTGGGACCCGCACCTGCTAGGGCCGGCCCTGCTAAGATAGTGTATAGCGTATAAGTAACCTATTCTAGGCAGTATTGAGTGGTAATTCTTGCAGTTGACTGCATCGCCTGGAACTACTGAGGCAAGCACAAGAGAAAGGTGGCAATTCGGGGCGTTAACGAACAGGAAAGTAACCAGCAGCAATAGAGCTCCCTCGACGAGTTCATTCTACTACTACCAGGTTGCACTATCATTATATAGGGATAAGTGAATTACCATAATTCGCTTGTGGTGACTATATAGTCCTTGTAACTTATGGTGACCATTTATTTACATGTGGCGCCATCTACCTGCCGCCACATCACTTCTCTCACCATTAGCTTGAAGTTCTATTACCTGTGATCCATACTTTAACTCTCAAATTACAAGTTCGACCCTTACCCTTTGTTTCAAGACGATCTTCAACGGAGGTTGTTACTGAGAGGGGCTTATGGCTTTTCTCTCAGGTCCCTTAGTGGGCGCCATTTGTTGCAGTTGACTGCATCGCCTTGAACTACTGAGGCAAGCACAAGAGAAAGATGGCAATTCGGGGCATTAACTAACAGGAAAGCAACCAGCAGCAATAGAGCTTCCTCGACGATTTCACTCTTCTACTGCTAGATTGCACTATCATTATATAGGGATAAGTGAACTACGATAATTCGCTTCTGGTGACTATCACAGTCCTTGTAGCTTATGGGCACCATCTAGCGGTGACCATTTATTTACATGTGGCGCCATCTACCTGCAGCCACATAATGAACACTAAACGACACAGGTGTTGACTCACTGTTGAGTGGTAATGAACGCTAAACAGAGGTGAAGTTGTGTGAAACCTAAAGAAAGCAATATTTTATTCGAAAAGACATTAACGTCGCTTTTATAGCTTTCATAAAGTCGATTCATACTATAGTTTCGTACAGGCACAAGAGTTTGAAGCGTAAGGCCTGGTTGGTTCAAGGTTATGACGTCACACATCAATTTTTATAAAGTTTATGAGCACGTTTCATTGAAAACTATCAACCCTGGAGAGTATAAAAGGCGTGAAAAGCACAAACGAAGGAAAAGGAAACCTCTGTCCTGAAATAAAGTTCAAACTCTGTGACAGTTAACTTTTGTAAGACAACAAAAACTCCGCCGCAGAATAAAGTTCAAATCCATTACAGTTCACTAGGTAACAAAACAAAACAAATCTACGAATGGCTCCTCCTGGAAAGTAAACACAGTATAAAAACGCAAACGAGCAAAGAGAAAAATCTCTGGCATAGAATAAAGTTCAAACCCGACGACAATTAGCTTTTGTTAGGCAACAAAGACTCCGCCGTATAATAAAGTTCATATCCATTACAGTCATCTTTTGTTAGGTGGCAATGCAAATCAAACTGTGAATGGCTCCTGCGCACCTCGCTGCGTACTTTCAACTTTGCTGAAGAAAAGTGAAAAACATAAGTAAATATACACGAAGTTAACGGAGTTATTCAACTACATTGTTGCACCATCGCATTTTTTCATTCTTAAATATTGCAACCCCTACAGTTTATAAAAGCACCTTGAAATATTGAACTAAGAGTTCAGTTTTCAGTCAAACTCGATCAATTGCATCATACGTTGCTGAAACACCGATATATCACGTATCAAAATATACTTTCCCATTTTAAAAAATTCAACACAAAGTTTGTAGTTTCCTTATGGACAGCGGTGTAACTAGAGGTTTGAGCCAGGGCGGTAAATCTTAGCTGAAGGGGGCCCACTGGCCAGCACTCAGAAAAAGAGTCGAGAACTGACAGTGAATGCGGATGTGGACGTCCATTCAAAAACGTGAATCACCGGGAAACACTTCGAAAATCGCAAAAAACAACAACCTACTGAAAACAAAAAAGAAAACGAAATACCGACTTATCATCTAGGTGGGGGCCCGGTTTTGAGATTTACCTTGCCAGGTGGGGGAGGTTGGCATCCTTGCCTCTCCCGTCAGTTACGCCACTGTTTATGGAATGCACAGAGAGACCGTAATCCATCATCGCATTTCGCTGCCACTGTTACTAAATTAATTTCCTCCATAGTCATAGCTTCGACGGAAATTTCAAAGAATCTCCTTAAGGCCAGTAAAGGTCTGTTCAAGATGAAAATCAGATTTTTTAAATGTATGGTCATGTTCATGGGCGCAATTTTGTTGTAAAATGCGAGGCGGCAGTTTGGTGTGACACCAATATAGTCATCGGGTCGATGCAGAAGTGATGTTTTATATATAGGCTACAGATTCCCAATCTTATTTGTAGAGGTGTTTTGAGAGCAACACTAACCACGCTTTGTCCTTGCAGATGATTTATATATTAATATACTTAAATTTGATGCTGGACATGGTGCTGTAGTTCAGCCTGCTTCCATTAATATCGCATTTGGATACAAACAAGCACAGCAATACAGTAGAAAACATCAATTGGGTATTATCAGAGCTGTCAGTTGGAGTGCACAAAATGCTGAATCGCATTGTTCGTACGTGCATATCACTCTTACAGTAGAACACTTCAACTTTCATGCTATTCATAAGAAGTGTGGGTTACAGCGCGATTTAATATCTTGTTCAAGTCGCTTAACGTTACAAAGAAAGACGATAAATAATTTTCTTGACGTTTTTTGGAAAAAACTACAAATCTTTTTAATGCTACTGGGCATCATGCATGCAGCCCCACCCTAGCAAAATATCCATTGATATCCTCTTACCAGCACTAAAAACAGTTGGCTTAAAATTACCGTAGCCTACATCACAAAATGATTTCAATCTATATTAACTTTTGTTGGGTGGAGGATGTATCCTTTCACTCTCCCCTTGTTGGCCACTGCATACATACCCACACAGACTTGTGAAAGGCAGGGGCGTAACGAGGTTAGATGGCGTCTGGGGCAAGAAGCAAGTTTGTCGTCCCCATGTTCGAATCTGAGGTCTTTCGGAAGCAAATGTACTGTAGGCCCATGGGCGCAATTTGGTGGGGGACACGGGGGACGTGTCCCCCCACTTTTTCAGACGGGGGGACATATTATGCCACGTCCCCCCACTTTTTGTCTTTAGGTTTTGTATTTAGAGAGGTTTCAAAAATGAAAATGATGTTTGTCACGTTTTGTTTTCATGTTAGATGGTAGGCCACACATAACCAAGTTGCTGTTGAAACAGAGTTTGGTGTGGTATCAGTGATTCTGTTAGTTTATAAATTTAGCTTCGATAAAATACTTTTTAGTATTTTTCAAGTTTCTAGAGACCATGAAAGATGTTTAACTGCTTCTGTCCGACATTTTACCCTGGGTGGCATGCTGTTAGAAAGGTTATTTTCTTGTAACTGTGAGAGTATTACAGCTGCGCAAGTGAGAGGCCACTGCACAGCCATGATTTGTTCCGTGCAGAAATGTAATTGACTTTGCTGTAACGTTGGTTGTCAAGTATTCAGAAACAAACAGCGTATAATTTGATGATGCTAGTGTAGTCTATACAGTGTTAGAAAGTTATATTTTCAGGCAAACATCTGCAAAGCTCTTGCCGAAGACAAAAAGCAGCACTATTGTGGAGACTTAGTTTTGGGATGGGAGTTTAGCAAAAGACTGCATTCAACCATTAATGAACAGGATTTTAATCAAAACGTTGGAGAAGTAGCTTGCAATATTTACCTAGCTGTATATTGACCTATAGCTCAAAACGTAGGGACTTGACTCGGAAATAAGGATAAAATATACATTTATCCTCACTTCTTGCAATGTCGCGACAATGGTGACCAAGAAATCCAAAAGGTATTTTTTTCTTGACTCCTACACTTTGTGCTTGTGCTGAATGCATTGGTTCGTAAGTCACCTGATTTACTTGAGTTTAACCAAACCCACAATGCAGCAGCGTTTTCATCCAAGTGCGAAACATTTGCTTTACAGATACATCGCACCTAGTTTTGTTGGACATTCTTTTCGTGTTGAAGGTGAAACTTGGTACTTCTTTGCCAATTCACCGTTGTGCATTTTGTTTTAATCTCAAATATATTTTCGTGTCGTTATGCAAGTAGAACTCTTAGAACGAAACTTTTGACATGGTGCAGAGTTATAAGCCTGGTCGGGCTTTTCGAGCAGAGCCGGGCTTAAATTTGTCTAAATATTTCGGGTCGGCATACAAAACATTTTTATAACATTAAGAGTGGCGTGACGTAGATTTGTTGTGCTCACCGTGGTAACTTCTGTGAGTGAATTGATTGTGATTTTTCTTCAGCTAATTCTGTTTGCAAACACAGCTGCGTTCTCTTATTCTCTGCTGGGATTAGTCTCACGTTGTTTTTGAGAAGGCGACAGCGGTGAGGAAATTAGCACGCGATGGCGTTCCGTCGAAAAGATCAATCACTCACGCGATTCTTGGCTTGTTTTACGAAGCCCACAAGCCGGCTTTTCATATCTATAGAGCTACCCTAGAAAGTTTCTTTTATGCCTATAGCGCCAACGCAGATAGTTTCTTTTTTTCTTGAGAAACATTATATTCCACACTCCGCAGTATTACCGGTGACTAACATGCTACGCTTGTGCCAGATTATGCCAATGTTTTGGTCAAGGTGCAGGGTGGTTGCTATTTTCGGTTTGATAAACCGTGTATCTGTAACTACACCTGCACGCAACGTTTTTTGTTGTTCCGCAGTTGCGCATATCTTAACTCCCTCGGTATATTTGGCTTTCGGGCCTACATCAGGCTTCAAAAATAAATGTAGGGCTCGGGCCGGGTTTGGGCTTGGATTTAGGGCTCGGGTCGGGTTCAGGCTCAAAATCAGACCCTTTTTGCAACTCTGTGTGGGTATCTAGGCAGTGGCCAACGAGGGGAAATTGAAAGGATACATCCTCGACCCACCAACGGAAAAAATAGATTGAAATCACTGTGTGAAGTAGGCTACGCTAATTTTAAGCCAAATGTTTGCTGCTGGTAAGAGGATATCAATGGAGGTTTGGTAGGGGTGGGGCTGCATGCATGATGCCCAGCAGCATTGAAAAGATTTGTAGCTTTTTAAAAAAACGGAAATGTGCAGGAAAAATATGTGTCGACTTTGTAACGTTAAGCGACTTGAACAAGACATCAAATCGAGCTGTAACCCACACTTCTTATGAAATGCATGAAAACTGGTGTTCTACTGTACGAGTGATATGCACATGCGACCAATGCGATTCAACATTTTGTGTACTCCAACTGACAGCTCTGATAAGACCCAAATGATGTGTTCTACTATATTGCTGTGCTTGTTTACATCCAAATGCGATATTAATTGAAGCAGGCTGGACTACAGTATCACGTTAATCATCTGTAAGGACAAAGCAAAGCCTGATTATGTTGCTCTCAAAACACCTCTGGACATTAGATTGGGAATCTGTATTATGTAAAACGTCACTTCTGCATCGTCCCGATAACTATATTGGTTTCACGCTAAGCTGCCCCCCCACATTTTACAACAAAATTGCGCCCATGTGTAGGCCTATTACCAAAGCCACAAACACGAGGCCGGTCAAACCATGTGCGCCGCGACGAACATTTTCTTTCATAGCGCAAATTGATAAGCTTTGCCATGAGCTGAAGTGAAATATGCTTAAAGCAATTCGGGCTTCGAAATATAGGCTACTCATGCTAGTAAAGCTGTGTAAAGTGAGTTGAATGCTTGGAATAAATGCTGCACTGGATTCAGTCAGTACTTCACTGCATGTGTAGTTCCAGTTTTTTGTTTTTACGTGTATGTCAATAAGACATTTTTTAGTTTGCTTAGATTTCAGCATATTTGGCTGTGTGCATAACCCCTTGCAAGTTTTTGTTAAAGTTACAGAACAAGATACGGCTTTGACGCTCGGAAAAAATAGCACGTGATAACATTATCACCACATTCAAGTTATTCAACTAAATAAAAAGATTGCTGCAATGACCAATCTTCAGTTTGTGAACGCCAAGCAATTGAGAACTAACATCATGAATACGTTGGCGTGATACAGTACTGCAGCTCTGAATAGACTGTACCACGTTCTTCAACATACACCGTCAAATTTATCGGGAACGCAACTAAACAATTCTAAATTTTATTGTGAAACTCTTCCGTGCAACGTGAACTTACTCGAAGGTCAAAGTTATGCAAATTATTTCCAATCTTGCAAATGTTCTGGTAGCATAACAGAAAATTGGCGTTGGTAAAGCAAGTCAAACGTTCACGTAAAATCCGGCTTACACGTTTTGCAAGTATTTTTTCCAACATGTCCGATTGGGCAAAGCAGCATTTGCAAAACGGACCAGAATTATTTTGACAGATTTGAAAATAAGTATGAACTTTCAACATTTCAATCCTGGAGTATAAAGCAACACGCAAATCCAATCACCAATGTGCTTTGACCACTTGCTACTTTTTGGTGTTTAGGCATATGATGAAAGCCGTGACGGCAGCTCTTACGAAAAAAGCCGTCTCAAATGCTAAGGGACGTTCATTTAGAAGGGCGTTTTTCGGTATTGCTGCTGAAACACAGTTTTCCTAGCAAGTATGCCGGCATCAGGTGGTGCAGTGGAAAATCAGTGAGTGAGGACCGGAAAAATTACGGCAAAAACAAGATGCTACATTCGCTCATTTGCAACAAAACCACAGGAGTGCTGAGTGTTGCAGCTAGCATTTGCTTATGTGTAATTCAATTTTCATTCGTTTGTCGTGCTTTGACATAATTTTCAAAAACTTATTGAAAACATGTCGCGTTTGGCAAGGTAATTTTACAAATAATTTTTCTGACGAGTTTTCGAAAAATAATGTGCTGTTTTTGTATCAGGGCAAACATTTTTTTGAAATAATCTCTCACGGCTTTTCAAAACTTTTTGCGAAAATTTTCTTATCCTAGTGTAGAAACAACGTAGTAAATATCATTCCAGCGTGTAGTTGATATGTTGATATTCTAAGGCGTGCAGAAAATCGATAAACTGCGCGGCTAAGCCTCTCGTATGCTGTTGAGTTTTCTTCTGCATTTTCATGATGGCTTTTTCAACAACTGAAACAAGACAACCCTCTCCTTTCTGCAAAGTAAAATTGGGCATACTGACAAAAACTCCATATCTCTGTACCCATCAATTCTGTCGCATGGCGAAAAGCATCTGTCGAATGAACTAACATAGCACTTCGTCTAAATCGGTTGGTATTTTTGTCGTTAGACGGTGAATTTGCCCTATAACCGAAACAATTTTACACTGATTTCAAAAAGACTGCATTTCTCAACCATTTTTATGCCTGATATAGTCATCTTTCACAAGGAAATTCACTTAGGAGACATTTGCGGTAGTTTCAACGCTGTTTCAATTTATCTCTTACAAGACATACAAAAGCACAAAATCACCGATTGTTTTGCAGAACCATCTTGCAAGTGTGCAGAAAAATCAGATGTCTTGCAGCTACGGCATAATGCGGTTCATAACTCGCATTAGCAAATTTTCTTGTTTTCTGTATTCCATTGTGTGAAAATAGTTTGTAACAGAAGCGATTATGTCCTCAAGAGTCGTTTGTTTTTTGCAAAGTGCTGTCACTTCTGTCACTGCAACACGTTTAACAACAGCGTAGTTTGTTTTCATGACCATTTGTATTTTTCGTAGATACTTGCACGGTCGCAAGCCCAGCAACAAAAACTTTTCACCGGTGAAAAATTACGGTTTTCGCTGAACAAATAGTGATGTGCACAGGCTCACAGCAACGTTGAATAAAAAAACTACGTTTGACTAAGATAGGGGTTCCCAAACTTGCTCTGACCATGTACCCCTTTAGCATTTCGATAAATGAGCGTGTACCTCTAAAACAGTTTTTCTCAAACTTTTTATTCCATCGCTTCCCTTACACTCTCGACACGTCGTTTGCGCTTCCCAAGCCTGATAAAGCACACAAGGTAGTGTTGCGATCGGAAATCCCGAGCGGCATATGCGCAAAGCTTCGCACCGTGGCAGCAAGCAACAATAGAGATCACCCGACGAGATCACTCTATTATTGCTTGTTCGCGCCACATACATATATTTTTGTTCTTCGCGCACATCCCGTTCGTGGTGAATCATACAATCAACGCAACACCACCGGATAGGTTGCAACAGTAGTAAATTTAAAGAATTTTATTTAATGGAAGTATTAAATAGCCGAACCAAGCTATTAAATAACTAAACTAAGCAATTGTGTTACGACGTTACTACTACGTTCGGGATTCTTGTGAAAATAATCCACACTGTAGCCGGACACACAGACGATCCAGAGTAAAAATTTAACCGATAACTTGCTTTAACAACAAGCTCCAACGAGTATCATAGAAAATGAAAATTTGCAAGAAAGTAATATGTCATAATGGTAGGCTATTGAAATTAACTCAACGACTGATTAGTGGTTGAGCGTTTTTGCCCCCTTTGTGTTGTTTCCCCCCTTATCTCCCCCTTTCGTTTTATCGTCCCCTTGCCCCTTAAAATCGTCCCCAAGGGGGTGATTCCGCCTACTTTGAAAACCACTGATTTAAAATTTCTTATGACAAAAAGGCTGAGGAAGATAATAAAAATATGTTTACCAATAAACATACACAAAAATTACAGGCTCTAGCTTTGCAGCAGGCTGTTTGAGGAATCTCCTGCCTGGTTCTGCTCCCATCTTCTTGCAATGATTCAAGTTTGCACTCATCATTCAGCAATAATAGTTAAGTCACAACAATGACGCACACCAAGCAAATCGATTGCAATTATTGCGTAAAGGCAACTAGTTTCGTGCCTGCAAAGCCGGCCCTAGCAGGTGCGGGGTCCAACGCAAGACCTAGGCGTGGGGCCCCTCTGAACAGTGATTTTGTGACGTCATCGTGTTCATTCAACCGTGTTATGATCGTAGGAGCGCAGATTTACAGTAAAGCACTAACACGGAATTGAGCATCTTTGCTAATGTAGGGACTGTGGTTGTAGGTTATTGCAGAGGTCCCTACTAGTTGAGGGGTCAACCTAGTTGTTGCAGGAGCACAGGTATGTCTCCCAACTAAGCAACCTGACGTCTTGACGTTGCCAAGCCGAAGCAAGGCGAATTAAAAGGCGCTCATCACTTTGTTCGCTGATAACTCTCCAGTAGTACTCTAAGTTGATTGCTTCTTTCGGTTGTATTCAGATATACAACAAAAACGCCAATACACTTGAGCGTGAAGTCAGAAACACGTAACGTAACGATTCCATGTAGAGACGGAATTAGAATGATTACGAACAAAAGCGTTGGGCGTGCGAATGCGCCACAGGAAATAGCGACCAACTGCGGTTATGTAGGCTTGCAGGCTATCATGTCGACGGTCGAACTGTTCGCAAACAAGTACATCGCGTTGAATCACGAATGGAATATTACTGGGAATTACGCAGTAAGAATGCACAAAACATTAAAGCACTAATTTGTCCACTATACTACTGTAGTAGGCTATACATCTGTCACACTAAAGCCATGACTACACTAGTTGAGTACGGAACCAAGTGTTTGTGTGAGGGTACTAATTTTTACTCTGTCCTCATCGTTCGGTCTGCACCTTGATTAAAACTGAAGAGTTCTCATTTTCGAAAAGAGAACATTTATCTGTGTGAGGCTTATGCAGAATCACATGGAAATATTTTCAACTGCAGCAAAACCGTCTGTATGACGTTTAAGGCTAAGAGTGCAAAAAGCACAGTCACCCCATTCTGACACATGGGTGGTAAAAATCTAAAATCTGTTAAACAACTATAAATATCTGGGAGCTGTACTGGATACTGAGCTCTCAGACGACAAAGACATTCAGAAACAACTGCGATAAAAATACTGTGCAGCAAACAAGCTGCGAGCCTCTTTTTTCCGATGTTCAAATGCAGTTCAAAATGTACTTTTTCTGTCCTTTTGTACGCCTATGTATGCATCACAATTATGGTGGAAATTCAGAAAGTCATGCATGCAAAGACTGCGTGTGGCTTATAATTTTGGATCCAGAGCTCTATACAACCTGCCATGGAGAGCGAATGTTAGTAGTCATGACTCATCAGGTTCAATGTAACATTCCTACATTTGAGGCATTTTTAAGAAAAAATATGCACTTGTTTCTCGAAAGATGCAGAAGGTCTAATAACGCAATGGTTGCCTGCTTTGACGCAGTCAGAGTGTTTATATTCGTCTTTGAACATTACAACCGCATTTCACTTTGTGACTGAGCGCTCGGACATTGCAGTGTTTGTTCGTTTGAGGGTGTGCATGTCACAATGCATTCGTACCTTACCTGGGCTTGACCAGTTTAGGAATTAGCGTCCCACTCTGCTGCAGTAGTGTTGTACCAAATGAATAAATAGGGTTAAGAATGCGTCTGTAAACCTGAGGCGCGGTCTCCAACGCCGCTACAAAACGTTCTGTTAAGTAAGTTTCCGTAGCCCGATGTCAAGTGAAATTTATGACCTCTGCGAAATTTATGACCTGTTATTTTCTGTCAGTTATTTTGCTTCTCAGAGCAAAGGAATAAAGTTTGACGATTACGTTTTTGATGTGTGTTGTGTAAATTAAAACTTTTTGGTTAGATGTCAGATACCCACAACAAGCTACAGTACGGGAATCAGTAAAACCAGTGAAAAATATTGGACTTGATCTTATACTTCAAATTTTTCTTTTTCTAACTGTAACATAAACCCTAACCCGACACACTTACCTAAACACCAAACCCTGAGCCCTAATCATCAGTTTTCTCAGCGTATTTGATATGCAGAATGTTGCTCTGTGCATGTGCATATGGCATGGAGTAAGAAATTTCGCTTGACACCGGTGATTCAGCCTCCAACGCTGTTGTAAAACGCTCTGTTTTGTCTGTTTTTATTTACCAGGGTTGTGCAGAATGTGTGTGTTTGTGCTATGGACTTCGTGTCTGCGGGCGCAAAAATACATTATTATTATATGTGACCGTTTGCGAAAAAGTTGTCTAACGGTTGAATAAGCACGATGACGTCATCGAATGGAATTTCATGAAAATTGCCCCCCGGAAATGAAGAGCTGGTTGCGCTCCTGATATGCATCTATATTAAAACATTTTACCAAGACCATTACTTGTGATCTTGCCGTGTAGGGTTTTTTCTGAAGCGACTGACTCCAAATAGTCTCGTATAATTTTTTGAAAAGATAATGAATGCTCGTGCAGTGTTCGTTTCGCTAAAAATAAACAAGAGTACTGTCTTTCGAACTACGAACAGTTAATTCCACAGTATTCGAGTGTGTGCACACATTTCAAAAAACATTTGAGCGGGATTTTTCTAGGAAAAAAGTATTTACCATTTTCAAAAATCTTTTATTTATTGCAGAGTGATGCTTTCGAAGATTTGCAACTCCTCAGTGAGCTATACTTTGATCACAACAAAGTGCAAAAAGTACACCAATCGTGGTTTCGTAACCTTACTGCCTTGGAGACTTTAAGAATGGACTCGAACTGGTTGCAAAGTCTGGAATGCAGTACATTCCAAAATCTAGGCCTGCTAAAGCTTTTAGACATTTCAAGAAATTCACTCACTACTTTGGAGCAATGCACTTTCAGTGGCCTTCGAAGTGTAGAACGTTTGGTGATTGAAGAAAATGCAATCAGTCGAATTGATGCAGACACTTTCACTGAACTTGTTTCTCTTCAAACGCTGTATTTGGGTAAGAACAGAATTTCCACATTGGATAAGGATCTTTTCACGAACGTACCATTAACCATTCTTGACCTCAGCTCTAATTCACTGACAACGCTTGATGAAGCATTTCTGTCATCTACTTCACTGTCTTACTTTCAGTTGGAAAAGAATCTTATTACCAGGATCGACGAATGTGCCTTTTCGAAACTTCCCAGCCTTCAGACATTGAGAATGGCTGGAAACAAACTATCTTCGATAGCTGATAAAGCCTTCGATCAGTGTGAGATTAACGATGCTTCAAGTCCGCTCAGAACAATTGATCTGGGCTTCAACTCTTTAAACCATATTCCGATCAAGTCTTTTCAAGCCTTGCACAAAATCCAAACGTTGTTTATGAACGATAATCCACTGACAAGTTTGGATGTGAATGCTACAGCAATCGCAGGACCATATCTGACAACTTTGGACAGCCTTTATCTTTCTAACACGCTTATAACAGATCTAGGTAACAACTCTTTTGTTGCTATGCTGTCCAGTTTACACACGTTGGAGATGAAGGGTTGCATGCTTGAAGAAGTACCAACAACAACTTTAGCAAAGCTCACTAAGCTATGGACCCTGATATTGGATGGCAACCCAATATCGACGCTGTCTTATGAAAGCTTTCAGCGAAATAGCGAAATGGTCACATTCAGCTTGAGGTTCAGTAGAAACCTTACCATAGTAAGATTTATTGCTTTTTATAGAATTTATGATGAAAAGTCTTGTGATAAAAAATGAAGCAGACAAAACCTTTTTTAATTTGAAAGAGGTTTTGGTAAAAATGTTGCTGTTTGTCATGTCTCTTAAGTTTTTTGTGATTTGGTACTAATGACCTAACATTGAACAGAGAAAATTACCTCTACCAGTGTGCAATTTAGCAAAAATGAGATCATAAATTGACAAAGACTAAAGCATCAACAAAAACGTTCTTATCGCAAATAAACTGAAGAACATTGTATTTGTAGCATTTGCCTACAATCTTTGTTGTGTTTCAAAATTTATAATCAGCAAAAAAAGTTTGCAAATATTTGCAAACTTTTTTGCATATCTGAATTCGTTCTTTCGTATATGTATTTGATAAAGTTTTTCCAGATGTATTTCTACACATGCATATATTTAATATGTGTTTTTAAGTATATTTTTGTTCCACATCAAGTATACATTTACGAAGATTTGACGCTGTAGCATTACAGCAGGCAGCTATGCATGCTGAGCAACCAACATATGTGACACTTCATGCTACACACAGTTTGGCACAAAGCTGTCACATCCGGTGGCGTAACCAGAGGTTTTGGCCAGGGGGCGAAACTTAGCTGAAAGAGGCCCACTAACCACTCTAGGGGGCCCACTAACCAATACTCAGGAAAAAAACTTGAGAAATGATGGTGAATCCAGGTGTGGATGGCTATACTAAAACCCTAAACCACCGGAAAATACTCCGAAAAAGGCAGAAAACAACAACGTACTGAAAACGAAAAGAATACCAAAACCGAAATATAAGCTAAGGGGGGGGCGGTTTTTACATTAGGTTGCCAGCGGGGGCGTGTTGCCCCTCGCTGTCGCCCCGTCAGTTACGTCACTCGTTACAGCCAGACTGAAGGTTTTCGAGCGACCGTGGCTGCTCTCAAAAAAGGTCACCAGCAACTTCACACTGTTTCGAAATAAAGTTTCACGAATTTCAACATTTTATTCACGTAAATCAAGTTTGAATAAAACGATCAGTGCCTGTCTGCCTGACGACCATGTTGCTGCTATAAAGTTTGGTGTCACGATAAGCCCTGCACAGCTAAAGTGATAGCGAAGTCGAACACTATAACGTCGTAGCCTTCTGTGAATCACGTCCGTAAAAATTTTAATTTATTTTTGGAAACTTCCAGCAAATATATCGTGTTCATCTTACATAAGAGTACCTACAGCCTGCAATAGTTCTTTAAATTTTGCTGGAGCATTTTCATCGTCAAAATTCTGCAACACCCTCTTATTTAGTGATCAGCGTAATAAACGTGCACGTGAACTCAAGAACTATTCTTCTAATTATTGACAAACATTGAACAGTGCTTTCCGAATAAATTTATTGCGTAACTAACAGGTTTTGTTGCTCTGCACCTCAAATTGAATATATTTTATCAAAACAACGTCATTGTTGCACACCAAGTTACCAGTTTGCAACAACAGGATCACAATCAAGCCTCAAAAACAGGGGTGGAGAACCTGTGGCTCGCGGGCCAAATGCGGCCCGCTTGAACATTTGATACGGCCAACTTCAGAATTTTCTTTAGCAATGTTAGAGGACAACATCGCGTCAAAACGAAGCTCCATGATAAGCAGGTACTTCGATATTAAGTTAAGAGAAGTCACTCTTCCTCATAGTTAGATGAAGATAGAATTTTAGGATGAAATTAATTGATTTTGTGGGCGCCCAGCGATAATGCACAATTCATGCGGCCCGTGATGGTAAATAGATTCCCGACCCCTGCTCTAAAATATAATTGTAATAACACACATGGCAATACAGGTTACCTAAAAAACACTTTGAGCAGCCTTATATTGACAAAAAAATCTATTTCTAATGGCTAGGGCTTAAAACTAAAAAGTTAATGATACTTTTGCAGGTATCCGACAAAGCGTTTGCAAATCTTCCCGGATTGGAGAACCTTCACCTTTCAGGAGGTGGTGCTTTGAAGCACATCGCCCCGGATGCATTTGCTGGTTTGTCTGAACTGAAAGTGCTGGACATTTCAGGAAACTCTCTGACAAAGCCAGAAGCTCAGTGGTTTGAAAAGTCTCACGCAAAGGGCTTGCAGTCATTTTCTTCGCACAAGAACTCATGGGTATGCGACTGTTCTGCAGTGGAATACAAGCAGTGGATGAACAATAATTCTCTCAATCTAACCCCGGCAACGCTTTCGGTACAATGCTACGAGCCCATATATTTGAAAGGTGAGAAAGGACTTGGTAAAACAATAAACTTGGGCAAAAATATTTTCATCATCGGTGTTTCGAAAACATCTTTTCCAAAGTGTATAATTATTGTTAACATACACCGACTATAACCTTAACCTTTTATGTTTGGAAAAGAAATTACGAAAGAAGCATAATCGCGTAGAATCTCGACGTTTAGAATATTTTTTCATAACCGGCAAAGAAAAATTGCAAAACTGTTAAGAATCTTTTTACGGCAATTATCTTTTACTTCAATCAAAAAGGAATTCACTGCAAAAAGGCTTTGCACTGCCTGCTGATAGAAGTGAATCCAATCAATTTAGAAACAGAAACAGTTAGCACATTCAGCTGACAATAACTGAGAAGGTAATTTTGTGAGACATATCATTCATTGCTAATAATAGTGCTTTTGCTTACAGTATTTATTCGATTGTTAGCCTCCCTTTATTGTAAGCCGCCCTTCACTGTAAGACGCAAGAAATGGTGTTGAAAATTAATGTAAGCCGCCCTTGAACATAGGTCACCTAAGCCTGTGAGATACTTTCGTGTAAAGCACGTTTCGCATTTCGTTGCCAGCCCTGGCAGCAATACTCACAACACTGCAACTGCCTTCTGCTCATCGATAATCCCTCCTGTGACGGAGCGAGCATTAAGCGAGGAAAGATAATGGGAAAAGAGAGTTTGGTCAACAAAATGTGAGCAAGGAAAGACTGGGCGTCATATAGACCTTTCGATAAGCAAGGAAAAAGTGCACGCCTCCCTCAATTGCAAGCCGCACAAAATGATGAAAAAAAGTTTTTACAAGCCGCAGCTTACAACCAAATAAATACGGCTCAGAAATGTCACTGTTTAAAGATCTTGTCTTTGAGGCGCTATGCAACAGTCGATTAAAGTTGCTCATGGGCTGTGTCTCTTTTCAGTCGGGTTCGTTTTCTCTGTAGCAAACAACTAAAACATTGTTGATTTCTGTTTAAAGAAAGACATCTTTCTTGAAATCTAATCACCGTAAATTGGTTAGCCTTGAAAACTCCTCGACGAAACAGTCATATATATCCACTTTGGCGCTTTAGCGACAATTAAGTTAAGATAAATTTTACCGAAGAAAGTAAAAGCATGCATTTATTTGAAGGAATGAAACTGGAGGAAGTAAAGGATGAATACCTTTGCTACAGAACTGCTATGTCGAGTCAAACGGTTCAGTGGGACAGTACAATCACAATGGAAATGATTACTGAGCCTCTTGTTACAACAACTTCGGCGGCACCGATGTTACAAGCGGTCACCGCACCTGTTATTCTTTTGTTCAGCTTACTTTTGATTAAGTTCCATCCCTGGACTTAGTAGTCGATGAGATACAAGAATAATTAAGTTACTTTAATAATTACTCAGGAAAGTGAGTTGTGACTCTCAGTAGGGAAGAAGTCTTTAAAACATTTTACTCTGCTTAGAAGCTTAACCAATTCTGATACAGGTGATTTTTTCCTAAATGGATTTCTTTTTGTCTTGAGTGATTACTCCAAGATGGGTTTTGGATCCGAAAATAGCGGTAGTGTTGCTTTTAACGAAGTAGTGGCACAACAAAACGCTCCGCTATCAAAAATGTAAAATAATTTCTTTGCCGAATCTCGCTATGGTAATTTTTAATCAAACATTCAGCAAAAGCGTAAAACCTTGACTTGCATTAAATTTACTTATCGCCTTTACCTTCAGATAATAATGTCAGACTTCGTGAACTGAAAACCAGTAAAAATTTCCAAATAGAAATGCTGCTTAGATATTTTTTTTGTAACCATTACACTTCTTGTTTGTGGTAACGCTTCCACGACGTACTGATATGTATAAAAATGAGTATGCAACTTTCTGCCTCGTTTCAAGCTTTTTGCTCTAAAATATTTGGAACTTGGCGTTTTTGTCTCCAACGCAGAGCAGATCCAGCAAATTCCATAGTAATTGCATCTTATTAACAGCGTTGTATACAAATAATGTTGAGACAACGGCTTATATATTCACTTAATGAAATGGAGAAAACGTTAAATATAATGGACTCTCTCGACGGTCCTAGTTTCAGGGTTTTCTAAATTAAACGATTCGGTCACATCGGTAACCGAACAACTTTGAATCGGTTCAAATGCGGTACAGGCTGAATTCTCGCAAATATAACGCACGTATAGGTTTTCTTTTAACCTCAATATCACGCGATTTTCGCAAAAACGCAACCGTTTCGATTTATGTTGAATGTGCACAGATCCGAATCTTGTTAAAATCTTTAAAACTGATTTGTTAGCAAGCACATCAGTGCAGTTAACGAGAGCAAACCTATTATGGGCTTCACACTGAAATCAGTCCTTGTTGATACATGTGGCGGCCTTTAGTTCTTTTTCAAAAAATCCACGAGTTTTTAATGAGAAGAATCTTAAGAATTCAGTAAGCATTCTATGTGTGCTCGTGAGTTTTTTCGCTTTTGTGCATGGCAGTATTGACGTTCAATGCTTATGATTTTGCAAAATAATGTATTTTTCCATTACATGATTAACCTTATTACACTGAAGTGACTGAAAAAGCAATATGCGTACCCTAAATGAACCTACAATACTTTATGCTATGATTTCAGAATTAAGTTCGTGTTTATCAGTCTTCGTTTTAATTCAGCAAACAGTCTTCATTTATTTTGAGTAAGTGCTAGTAATTATCTAAAACAGAAAGCTGTTTTTGAGGCTTTTCTTTATTTCTGCTGGTCATCCGAAGCACAACTTGTTTGAAGCACCAAAAATCAAAACATGACAAAATGGACAAAACGTTTTGCAGGCACACATTCTGTGCATTAATTCTGTAGCTATCGCGCGCAGTTTCAGAAAAGCCCTTTTTTGATATTTTGACAGGAAATGCTGACTTGCAATTTAATTTCGTTTCGGACTTCCTCGTGTGTTTTTAGATCGGCAGGCCTATTTGCAGAATGATGCGTATTACAGATATCAGTGGTTGGCGACTGACAAAATAGAAACGAAACTTAGGGAAGGGGTTGATTAAGGCGGCAGATCCCAGATGAGTTTCAGGTTTCCTTTTGCGATTTTGAAAAGGATAAGGATCGCCAAACGTCAGTACCCGATCGACACAGCTTCAAACTAGTGACCATTTCTTAAGGACAACTTCCACAATGAATTTCAGTGTTCTCACCAAATTTTCAGACATTTTCCTGGGTCAGAACTGGTTTGAATTGGCTTCTCAGGAATACATCTAAATCCCGGGAGATTCCAGTAAAACAAACGTGATTTGTTTATACACGCGGAATCGTTGAATTTTTTCTGGGGCGTGGAAAAACCACTTGTGGGAGACACAGTACATTCACACGAAAAATACACCATTGGTTCGAATATTCAAAATCGATGCGTTATGATAACTGACTACACCTAACAGCCTCTGAGCAAGTTGAATTTTGATGCAAAAAAAATTTCCGCAAACATTTTTATTCATACGATCAGATCAAGAAAAGAGAAAACATTGCATCACAACATTCTGACCACACTTTGGTCGAAAAGAAAGCACAAAAGTTTAGTTAAGATACAAAGCAGAAAGTAAACTGGGAGAGAAATTCAAATATGTTTCATGTAAGGAAATGAAAACACAGCTATAACACTAACGCGAAAAGAAAATTAGGTCGAATTGCTACATTTGTATTAATCTTTACTGTTACCACTCATGTTTGCATCCTCGTTTATAGCTACGTTCGACGAATCATTTCTTGTTGTTTGAACAACATTCGTGGCTTCTGGTTGAGGCGAATCTATAGCCATTGCACCACCAGCTCCAACAGACGACTGTTGGGCTGTCAGTTCCAAATATCCATCTTCATTTACTTGTGAAGTCACATGTTCACTGTTCACATTTTCTGGAAGCATAAACGATTGGTAAATTTGACGGACAGCCTGAGACTCAATTCCAGCAAAGCTTTGCTTTTCCACTTTCTTTGCTGTGACAGTCACTTTTCTTCCGACTGTCTTTACTTGGACGTCGTCAGGTGAAAAACCTCTGATGTCAATCTTTCGAAAAAATGCTTTTTCAACAACGTCTGTGACTGGAGATGATGCTTGATCTTCGACTTCATTGGCTCTCACTGCAACAGCAGAGTTGTTTCCAGTCTGATCGTCGGTAGGTTTGATGCTTGATGCGTTTGTTACAGTATTGGTGTCCAATTTCTCTGAAACTGTTGCATCTACACTATCCATCTCAACTGGTTCATTGTTTGCCATCCGTGGAGCTGTTATTTCCAAGAAGCCATTTTCATTCATCTTTGATGTCACTCGATCAGCATCGACGTCATCAGGCAAAATCAAGGATCTGCAGAAGTGACGTCGAGTGTGTGATTGAAGTCCATCGTTTGCATGTTCTTCTTTCGTGGCTTCAATCAAAACTTTTCTATCATCAACTTTTACCTGAATGTTGTCCGGAGAGAAGTTTCTTATTCTCACTCTGTACAAAAACGGTCTTCTGGTCACTAGGGGTGGAGATGGTTTCTGATCATCTGACTCGTTGCTGCCCAGTTTGAAAAGCAGAACTGATGTTGGATTAAACATTCCAGAATTCAAGGAGTTGAAGATTGACGTCTGATTCATCAAATCGGTAACGACATCCCAGCTGCTGGGGTAAGGCTGGTACCGCCGATTTCGCACACAGCACTGAATTGGATATAAGACACGAATCGCCATTCTTCCTTTCTTCGGTTTATCTTCGTTGCGTTACTCAAAGCAGCTAAACGTGGAGCGAACGACACCGAGAACTTATCGCTTCGAATACGTTTTCGCTGTATGGCAAGCTGAACATCGTGACAACATTTGTAGGGTGATAGAAGCAACACGAACATTCGGCGAGAGAAAGAGCGCGAAGCGTTCGGCGAGAGAAAGAGCGCGAAGCGAGAGAAAGAGCGCGAAGAAAAACATCACGTGAGAGAAAAAACACCTCACGGTGATGTGCATACGGCGTGACGAAAATTGTTATACGTTCTGCACAAAATAATGTACAACTGTACCTTTTAGGCTGAGAAAGGGAGAGATTGAATAGTGAAAGTTTCGTCAATTTTGGCCGTGCTTAAGCATTCAATTTTGAAAAGAAACCAGTTGTAGTTGATGAAAGATATATCAAAATTTGTATTGTGAAAAAAATAAACTCACAGAATTAACCGTTCTCCAATTTTAAATAAAGTCAATGGAAAATATATTGTATAACTTTACTGAAAACACTCTGCAGCAAAACTAAATTTGTTGCAAAAATTTCACAGGCAAGAAAGTTTTGAAAGTTTTTCTTAACAAAATTTATGGATTGGCAAATTTTGTTGAGAAGCTTTTCTACGTTTTGAACTTTGTGTGTAGAATTTTTAAACATAATTAAAGTGTGTAAGACCTTCTTGCGGTAATTAGTTTTCTTAACTTACCGTGGAGGTTATTCTAGTGATATCTTCATTTGATCATTTTCAACTATTTTTCAACCATCCACAACCTCTTTCTTAAAAGATTTATGAAGACTTGGGCATCAACAACCACAATGCAGGCATGAAGTACAGTTTAATCAGAACAAAACAAAATTTTATTAGAAAAAAGAAGTAAATGATTGCAACGAGGTGCTGGCATTAAAATAATGTAATGTGACAATAGGGTTTTCAGACGCATCGCTAAAAATTGTTGCATCACTCCCACCTAGCGTACTTGTTAGTTCAGTTTTTCCTGAACAGCAACTTTATTCAACGGATGTTTATGACAAAAGTCTATGAACGTCATTCATAAGATGAAAAATAATTCGGAATTCCACTGGCCCAGTCGAAATGTCCCAGTCGAATGTGTTCAAAACTGTCGCGTCATTCATTCTCAGAGTGAGCGGCCTGGCATTCGCCAGAATGTTCTCTCGAAAGCTTTTTTTCTCTCGTGACCATCGTCATTCTCTCACAGAAACTTCGCGCTGTTTCCGCGCCATTACTTTCGCGATGATTCGATAACGAAATAAAACCTTGAGAATGCGAGCAGCTTATTATACATTGAACTGTTCAACTGAGCAAGTTTTAACTTCATATACAATTGAGAAAAGCAAGTTCATATCAAGGTACAAGCTAGAAAAGAAAAAGAATGGCAATTCGTGTGTTATCCCCAAGTCAATGTTTCATGCGAAGTAATCCATATTCACCGTACTTGAACGAGAGAGATATTGTTTCTTTTTTGATGAACCAGAGACCGACCACATACCCGTTCAGTGCCGAATTATTTCAACCATCGTCAGCTGTGTTTTTTAAATTTGGGGCAAAGCAACCAGAAGACGAGAGATCAACTTCAGAAAGCGAAGCAGTCAAACCGTTTTCGTACAAATTATGGTTGAAAGGATTTTCCCCGGCAAACGTTCAGGTGAAAGTTGATGGACAGAAGTTGGTGATTGATGCAACAAAGGAAGATGCAGCGAACGATGGACTTCAGTCGCACACACGGCATCAATTCTGCAGGTCAATTGTTTTACCTGATGACGTCGATACTGATCAAGTCAAGTCTCACATGAACGACAATGGTGTTTTGGAAATATCTGCTCCACGTTTGGCCTATAACAATGCAGGTGATACGACAAGTGCAGAAGCTTCCTGTTCTGAGATAGCCAAAAAGGACTTAGCAACAGAGGAATCACTTGGCAAGCCTGCCACAGAACAACCTGTTGATAAAACTGTTGATGCTGAGAGTCAAAAAATGGAAGACCCAACACCAGTTTCAACTACACTCGAAGTTGAAAAGCAATTTTCACGTAAGTTTGACATCCGGGGCTTTTCACCAGATGACGTCCAGGTGAAGGTATCGGGAAGGAATGTGACCGTCACAGCAAAGAAAGAAGAAAAGAAAAGTTTTGGTGGAATCGATTCTTACGCAATTCGAGAATTGTATCAGTCACTTTTGCTTCCGGAGAATGTGAACAGTGAACAGTTAGCCTCCCAAGTAAACGAAGACGGAGTATTGGAAGTGACTGCTCCTTGTTTATCTTGTGGCGCGGTAGATGGAGTTTCAGAACAACAGAAAACCGCGAATACAACCAAGTCAACAAATGATGAAACGACAAACACAGCCGCAAATCAACCAGTTGCTATTGGCAGATGCGGTAATACATAAGATTGACAAACGTGTCCTCAAGGAGGCTTTTTGTGTGTACTTGTTATACTTTAAGCATATTGTTGTTGAATTTGCTGTGACATTGATTTCCTTCATATCTGAGCCTGAAGTATCAATGCAAAGATGTGTTTTTGGTGGAATTTTGCGGCAATGTCTGTTGTTTTGGTTCGAATATTTTTAAAAGTGCATACTCGATGTTGTCGAATACGATTCCTTTTTCATTCCTTGTATCCCTATGTTTTCTGATTGTGCGAACATAGGATTATTTTCCGTTTGAACATTTGTATATCCCTGTTGTTATTTGCAATGTCCCTGTTGTTATTTGTAGTTGAAATGTTCTTTTTGCGTATTTAATTCATCCACTGAACCCTGCTAAATTAACGCAGGTGTATGTCTT